>ERZ887830.793-NODE-793-length-19239-cov-49.773666_pt1 | contig 19239 bp, 12 predicted proteins | sample MGYA00521101_ERZ887830 | MGnify/ENA primary metagenome ERZ887830 (study PRJEB32303, sample SAMEA104408592) | aquatic metagenome | biome: Marine water; feature: Pelagic; material: water | place: Baltic Sea | collected 2014-06-05T16:38:00 | depth 1,762 m ... | reverse complement strand
ACAACTATTTTATGCAATTGCTCACCTACCACGGTTTGCCTTCCAAAAACCCCGACGCGGTTGCCAAAGCCTTGGGCATACACCCGTTTTTTGTGCGTGAAATTGAGCAGGCCGCCAGGCGTTATCCCTTAAAATCCATAGTACCCATTTTGGGAAGCATTAAAAAAGCTGATTTGGCCGTTAAGGGCGTTGATGCGGTTCCTACTTCGGAGGGAGAAGTGTTGCAAGAGCTGTTAAGCCATATTGCCTAATAACTATTCCCTATTAACTAATAACTATTCACTACTGCCTATTCACTATTGCCTATTAACCATTAACTCTTCTAAAGCGGAGGAAACTGATTCGGTTTTGCCTCGTGCATGATGGCATAGGCGGCTTCTACGATATCTTCTTTTGACGGTTTTGAGAAGTAATCCCCATCTGTACCATAAGCCGGGCGGTGGTCTTTGGCAGTCAGTAAGCTTGGTTGACTGTCCAAATGCGGATAAATATCTTGTTTTTCTAATAACTGACTTAGGATATAAGCCGTTCCACCACCGGGAACATCTTCATCTACGATCAGCAGTCGGTTTGTTTTTTCTACACTTGCGCCAATAATATTGGTGCTATCAAAAGGGATTAGCGATTGCACATCTATCACATCTGTAGTGATGCCCATTTGTGCCAAGGTTTCAGCAGCTTCTTCAACAAGTCTAAGCGTGGACCCATAGGAAACAAGTGTCATATCGTTACCTGTGCGTAGTTGTTCTGCAATCCCAAGGGGAACGGTAAAATTACCTAGGTTTTCAGGTTGTTTTTCTTTTAGGCGGTAGCCGTTAAGCGGTTCAATCACTAGTGCTGGATCTTGTCCTTGTAGCAGGGTGTTGTACATACCACTCGCCTGTGTAAGGTTACGTGGTACCAATACAAACATGCCTCTTAGCAAGCTTACCAAACCACCCATGGGGGAGCCCGAATGCCAGATGCCTTCTAAGCGGTGTCCTCTTGTGCGGATAATCAGCGGTGCACGTTGTTTGCCACGCGTGCGGTAGTGGAGCGTTGCCAAATCATCGCTCATGAGTTGCAGTGCATAGAGCACATAGTCTAAATATTGTATTTCAGCAATGGGTCGTAGTCCACGGAATGCCATGCCAATGCCCTCGCCAATGATGGTAGCCTCACGAATGCCACGGTCTGCAACACGCTCTTCTCCATAGATTGCTTGAAGCCCTTCTAAACCTTGATTAACATCGCCAATCTTTCCACTGTCTTCACCAAAAACCAAGAGTTTGGGGTGTTGTTCTAAGAGGGATTTAAAATTGTCTCGTAACACCACACGACCATCAACAAGGCTTGTGTCTGCGCTGTACTTGGCAGGAATGCTTGGAACATTCAAAGCGGAGTTGTCGTATTCGTTGTAAAGCTTATCGCTGTACAGGGTTTGTGTGTTTTGTTGTTTTCCGTGCCACCATGCTTGCAATGCCTTTCTGCTGGGCGTAGGATTGCTACGTGTTTGCCACAGGAGCTCACGAACAGCTGCATAGATGGGTTTGCGGTAAGGCACATTTTTCTTGGACAGTACAACGGCTAGTGATGCTAGTGCCTCAGGGTCTTGTGCGTTTGCAATAAGTGCTTGTGCCAATTGCTCGGCTTCTTGCCGTTCTTCATCGATAGGGGCTAAATAGGCCTTCCAAGCGGCTGTTTTGGCTTCTTTGGCGGCTGTTGTTGCCTTTTCTTCGATGGCAGCAAGTTCATCCTTGGTTGCCATTTTCTTTTCTAATATCCAGTTTTTGAATGTTAGGTTACAGTCATATTCTTTTTCCCATTGCAAGCGCGCGTCAGATTTGTAGCGCTCGTGCGACCCAGACGTAGAGTGTCCGAGGGGTTGGGTGAGTTCTTGTACGTGTATCAACACGGGAACGTGCGCACTTCGTGCCAATTCACTGGCACGGGTATAGGCTTCAATTAGGGCCGGATAGTTCCAGCCTTCCACTTCAATGATTTCAATACCAGCTTTGTCGTCTGTGCGTTGCATGCCGCGCATGGCTTCTGAAATACTTTCTTTAACGGTTTGAAATGCGTTGTCAACCGAAATGCCATAGCCGTCGTCCCAAACACTAATGACCATGGGTACTTGCAATACACCAGCGGCATTAAGGGTTTCAAAGAACAAACCTTCGCTTGTACTGGCATTTCCAATGGTACCCCAAGCGACTTCATTCCCTTGGTCAGAAAGCTTTTCATCTTTCATGGACGCAACCTTGCGGAACAATTTGGAGGCATGTGCCAAGCCCAACAGTCGTGGCATTTGTGCAGCCGTACACGAAACGTCTGCAAAAGCGTTTTTTCTTTCCACCAGTGGCAGTAGATTACCTTCGTTGTCGAGGGTGTCGGTATTAAAGTGCCCCACCATTTGTCTTCCAGAAGACATGGGTTCTGCAATGTGGTCGGCATGGCCATAAACACTTGCAAATATGTGTTTGGGTTTTAATCCCCCAATAGACATCATAAAGGTCTGATCGCGGTAATACCCCGATCTATGGTCTCCGTTTTTAAAGACCTTTGCCATGGCTATTTGTGCGAGTTCTTTACCGTCGCCAAAAATCCCAAACTTCCCTTTACCAGAAAGCACTTCTTTTCTGCCCAAGATACTTACCTGTCGACTGAGTGCCGCAATGTAGTAGTCGTTGAGTACGTCCGACTTAAAATCGTTGAAGGTACCTTTGGATGAAGCGAGATTGACTGTTTTCATAAAGTTTTGCAAATTTACGAAAAATAGGAGTAGGGTTAATCTGCTAGAACCAACTTCTTGAAAACAGCTTAGCTAGTGATGCGGGTCGCAGGGACAATTGAAAACGTATGTTTTTGGGATAGGCGTTGTTTGTAAACACAGCACCGTTTGAATTGTAGATGGGAAAATGCACTTCAAAAAAGTCTGGAACCAGGTTAAAGGTAATGCCCGTGCCCCAATGGGTTTCAGCGTTCTGATAGCTGCTTTTTATCCATCCGATTTCTGCATATCCTTCAACCCATCGCCAGATGGTCGTCGCCGATTGTGCCGTCATCAGCCACTGGTTTGCGCTTGTAAGTCTGCCTGTAGTGCGTAATGCCCCTTCCGCTTTAATGTATTGCTGACTGAAAAAACCCTCGGCTTCTGAACGCCCATAGAGGTCGTATTGAAATAAATAATCATTAACCCGCGATACATTAAAATCGTAATAGTTGTCGTTTGCGTTATTGGACAGGAAAGTTCCGGCAAATATCCGCATGGTCCACCTTCTGTTGGGTGCGTAATAGGTAATGTATTCAGAATTAAGACTCAACTTTTTAAAATTACTGGACATTTGTGCTTCAACCTTGTAAGAGAAGTTATCCAATGCCGTGCCTTTTCGGGATTGAAAACTGGCCAAACTTACGCCATAACCCCTACGTTCATCTTCTTCTGGCAAATCATCTAAGCGTACCGACACGTGTCGTATTTGTAAAGATGAGCGTTGTTTGTTTTGAATTCCCTTTGGGCGGTAATAGAAAATTAAAGACGGCGTAAAGACCGTATAGCGCAATTGAGGCGCATAGTGATATGACGAACCAAATAGGTTAATTCGAGTTAAATAATGGCTGCTGTTTTCTTTGTAAAAATCTGCTACTACAAAACCAAGTCCACTTATTTGTTGTCTTTTGACACCATACTGCGGGCTAAATTTAAATCGATATTTATTGGCTAATATGCTACTGTTAGCTATTGAAATACCACCCAGCAGTCCATCGTAATAGTTATAGGCAAACTCCGGTTTGTATAGCAATAATGCGGTGCCGCTCTCTGCGATATCTTGTAAGAACCGTAATTTCAAGTTGTTGCGAAACAGGCGGTTGCCAAGTTGGTAGGTGTTGTTGTTTAATTGGCGCTCTGGGATGTAGTGGTTTTCATTTATGGTCAGCGTTGACACCTCAGCGTTTTTATAGTCTTGTTCATAGGGCAAATCTTTGCTTAATATCCAATCTGTTTGCTGCGCACCGTTAGTCAAGATTTTTTTAATAGGAATCGCAACTTTTGATTGGGTGCTGTTGATTTGAATCCGCGAAATTTCGGAGTCCACTTTTTTACCTTGAAGTTTTAAGTCGACGTTATTATCCAAATGGATGTAATGGTCAAAAAACCAATCTAACGGTTTATCGGTTTTTTGAGTTAATTCATTTTTTAAAACAGCATTTGACAGCGAATCCTTGGGAATGGATTTAACTGTATTGGTAAGGATGTCACCACCAATGTAATGGTCCAAATACATTAGCGCCAAAGCGGCACGACTGGGGTTTGCAATCCTTCGGTTGTAACGGGTCAGTCTGTTTTTAGGAGTGGTTAGCGCTTGCCCCCTGTTTTTGTTGGCAGACACGTTGGCTGATAGTTCCCAGCTACGATGGTAGGGCGCTTGAACAAAGTGATAGTTTTTTACAAACGGCAACTCTTTTAAAGACCCCGTCATGGGTAGGTTTGGATATTGCTCTTGCACATATTGATTCCACAAAAAATTAGGCAAACCGTCCATAAGCCAGTCCGATTGTTTTTCTGTCTGACCGTATTTTTGGGATACATGCCAATGCAATAGGCTTTTAAGTAATTTTAACTCTACTACTTGCGCTTTGTCAAAAGCCTTTAAAAATGAAGGAAGTGATTCCAGCGCTAACAAGGAATAAGCCTTGTAGTCTTCTTCAAAAGCCCAGATTGTTTGCGCATCAACATCCTCAAAGTTGCGACTTATAAAAGTTTCAATATTATTTAAATGTGATGCCAAACCGATTGTTTCTTCGTTAGGAATCATATTTGTTAGTAAGGTTGCATTGCCAAAGGATATTTTTTGAAATGCATTACGCTTGGTTAAAAGCAGCGGAGAAACCTCGGTCGTGTTTTGGGCTGGTAGCAGTAAATCGAAATCTTGATTTGTTTCAAATTGATAGCGCACTTTTGCAGCAGGGCTGTTGGGTTTTCCAAAACCAAAATTGGTGTTTGGAGACCAACTGCCATCGCTATTTACTGTAGCCAAAACCAAATGCCAGTGGTAAGTAAACAACTGATCCTTTGATATGCCGTATTTAAATTTAGTCGCATTGGGGAGTTTGACCGTATACACCACCGTAAAGTCAACAGCAGTATTTGGCGCAATGGCTTCAGTAAAGTTTATTTTGACGGCCTCTCGTTTTTCTGGCGTTCTTTCCCATTTGTGCTGTTGCCCATTGCTGTGAATTTCTTGAATATCGGTATATCCTTGGTTTTTCTTGCTGGCACGTATCAGTTTATAATCAAACTCATTTGCCAAAAAGTAACCTAGCTGACTGCGTGCAGAAGAATAGGCATGGTTCCAATCTAAGAGGTAAATGGTGCTTACAGGCACATTACTATCGTTTGTCCACCGTATGTTTTGGGTAATGGATAGGGGTGCTGTTGCATCATTCCATTTGACACGAATGTCATAGGCGTTTTGGGCATATCCAAAGGCGTGTAGCAACAATAAGAAACCGTATAGGTGGCGCAATGCTTAGAAGTTAGGGGTGAATTTCCGCTTGGTGTGGAATTGAGATACGTGTTTTACTGCTTCATCAACGTCATCAACTATTTTAATTAAATCCAAGTCCTCTGGACTTACGTTGTGGTATTCCTCTAGTAGTGTTTTTTTAATCCAATCAATTAGGCCTGACCAGAAATCTGATCCAAACAATACGATGGGGAATTTTTTAATTTTTTCTGTTTGAATTAATGTTAGTGCTTCAAAGAGTTCATCTAATGTGCCGAAGCCACCGGGCATCACCACAAATGCTTGTGCATATTTCATAAACATCACCTTGCGTACAAAAAAGTAGTCAAAATTAATGTGTTTGTCTTTGTCAATATAGGGATTGATTTCTTGCTCAAATGGCAATTCAATAACAAGCCCAACCGAAGTGCCATCTCCTTGTTGCGCCCCTTTGTTAGCAGCTTCCATAAGGCCTGGTCCGCCACCTGTGATGACGCCAAAGCCTTGCTTTACTATTTTTTCTGCTATTTCAACGGTTTCTTTGTAATATCTGTCGGTTGGTTTTGTACGTGCCGATCCAAATATGGATACACAGGGCTTTATCATCCCCATTTGCTCAAAACCCGATACGAATTCCCCCATGATTTTAAAGGTTAACCATGAGTTGCTCGATTTCATTTCTGTCCATGCATTTGCCATAATTTTATGTTTTTAGTTCCTGCCGTAAAAAACGGGCAGTGTGATTAGACTTATTTTTAACGATTTCCTCAGGTGTTCCCGTACAACAGATGGTGCCGCCTTTTGCGCCGCCTTCAGGACCTATATCAATGATATGATCCATCTGCTTGATTACATCCATGTTGTGTTCGATGATAATCATGGTGTTTCCCTTGTCGACCAGTCGGTTAAGTACGTTCATCAGTACCCGAATGTCTTCAAAGTGTAACCCCGTGGTGGGCTCATCCAAAATATACAGGGTTTGCCCCGTATCTTTTTTGGATAATTCAGTCGCCAACTTAATGCGTTGGGCTTCGCCACCTGAGAGCGTTGTAGATTGTTGTCCAAGTGTAATGTACCCCAATCCAACGTCTTGAATGGTTTTTAATTTACGATAAATTTTGGGATATGGTTCAAAAAAGCGACACGCATCGTTGATCGTCATCTCTAAAACGTCGCTAATATTTTTATTTCGATACTTGATTTCAAGTGTTTCTCTATTGAATCTCTTGCCATAACATGCGTCACAATGCACATATACGTCCGGCAAAAAGTTCATTTCAATGGTTTTTACTCCTGCACCTTGACAGGTCTCACAGCGTCCGCCTTTTACATTAAAACTAAACCTGCCAGGCTTATAGCCGCGAATCATGGCTTCCGGTGTTTTTGTAAAAAGCTGACGAATTTCTCCAAACACGCCTGTATAAGTTACTGGATTAGACCGTGGTGTACGACCAATCGGAGATTGGTTGATGTCAATTACTTTGTCAATATGCTCCAAACCCTTGATTGATTCATAGGGGAGTGGCTTTTTTACAGCTTTAAAGAAATGTTGGTTTAGAATAGGGTAGAGGGTTTCGTTTATCAGCGTGGATTTTCCGCTACCCGATACACCCGTAACCCCTATCATGCTGCCAAGTGGAATGCTGAGATCTACATGCTTTAGGTTGTTGCCCGTGCAGCCTTTTAATCGTAGTTTTTTTCCGTTTCCACGACGTCTTTTTTCTGGTACTTCAATTTGTTTTTTACCTGTCAAATAGGCTGCCGTATCTGTATCCATTTGCTGCATATGCTTCGGATGATCGGCTGCCACAACCTTTCCGCCGTGACGTCCAGCGCCAGGCCCCATGTCAATCAAATAATCTGCTTTGAGCATGATGTCTTTGTCGTGCTCTACTACAATCACCGAGTTGCCAATATCACGTAATTGCATCAGTGATTCAATGAGTTTTTCGTTGTCGCGTTGGTGCAGACCAATACTGGGTTCGTCTAAAATATAGAGCACCCCAACCAATTGTGCGCCAATTTGTGTTGCCAAACGAATGCGTTGTGCTTCGCCACCCGAAAGTGTTTTAGCACTTCGGTTTAACGACAGGTATTCTAGCCCAACATCCAACAAAAACTGCAATCGCTTTTCTATTTCAATCAGCACTTCATGCGCAATAATAAGTTGCTTTTCGGATAATGATGAACGAATGCCTTGCACCCAAGTGTGTAATTGGGCAATGTCCATTTCGGTCAAATCTGCGATGCCTTTATCGCCAACCTTAAAGAATAGTGCTTCTTTTCTTAGCCTTGAACCTGCGCAGCTAGGGCATTTGATTTCGTCCATAAAACCCTTTGCCCAACGTTTAAGTGCAGATGTATGTGCTTCTTTGTACTGATGCTCCAAAAACGGAATAACACCATCGTAATCGATGCTGTAATCTCTAGTGATACCCAACGACTTAGAAGCCACAGAAAAGCGTTCGTTTCCTCCGTTTAGTATCACCTCCATGCCATCCTTAGGGATGTCTTTTATCGCAGCTGTAAGTGAAAATTTATAACGCTGAGCGATGCTGTTCATTTGTTTAAACGTCCAGTTACTTTTTTCTTCTCCTATAGGGGTAATACCACCCGCCTTGATAGAGATTGATGTGTCGGGAATGATTTTTTTATAATTGACCTTGTGTACCACGCCCAAACCGTTGCAAGAAGGACACATGCCTTTTGGAGAGTTAAATGAAAAAGTATTGGGTTCTGGAGCAGCATATGATATACCACTGCTCGGGCACATTAATTTACGGCTGTAAAAGCGTGTGTTTTCTGTTTCGTAATCATATATCATTAACATATCATTGCCGTGATACATGGCGGTTTCTATGCTTTCTGCAAGACGTTTGCTGTCTGTTTTTGACGTTTTGACTTGAAGCCTATCAATAACAATTTCAATATCGTGGTTTTTATATCTGTCGAGTTTGAAATTTGGCACCAATTCCACAAAAGTTCCATCTGTTCGTACTCTAGTAAATCCTTGCTTAAAAATAGAGGCGAAGAGTTCGCGGTAGTGTCCCTTTCTTGATTGTACGACAGGAGCGAGTATGGCAATTTTTTTGTCTTTATAGGACGAGGCAATAGCTGCTTGAATTTCGGTGTCGGTGTATTGCACCATTTTCTCGTTGGTCTGAAAACTATACGCATCAGCGGCACGCGCATACAGTAGTCGCAGGAAATCATACACTTCTGTAATGGTACCCACAGTAGACCTCGGACTTTTACCCGTAGTTTTTTGTTCGATAGCAATGACTGGAGATAGCCCATCAATTTTATCAACGTCGGGACGTTCTAGTGCGCCCAAAAACTGTCGTGCATAGGCAGAGAAGGTTTCGATATAGCGACGTTGCCCCTCGGCATAAACGGTGTCAAATGCAAGTGAAGATTTACCGCTGCCCGATAGACCGGTAATGACAACAAGCTCATTGCGTGGAATTTCCACGTCAATATCTTGCAAGTTGTGCACTCGCGTTCCTTTTACAATTATTGCATCTTTCATAGCCAAGCCAAGCTTCGAATATAATTGATTTTAGTCAAGTTTTTTAGTGAAGTGGTTCTTTTTTAAATGAATCGCAATGGCCCATGAGTTCGGGGTAGAATTTTAAAAATTGCGTCTTAAAAAAATCATAGTGGCGTTCAAGTGTGTTAGCACCTGTTTGTAAGGGTTGTAAGCCTGACCGATTTGCCATTTTATTTAAAATAACATCAATACCTAATGTGCTGTTGTATTCCAGCATCCAGTTTTGGGCTTGCATGCCCCTCAGATATCCTTGTGCGGATGGCGGCATTATGTCCATGTGCTTTTGCAGTAAAGCCGTTATATCATCGTTAAATGTTATCAAAGATTGATGGTGAAATCTTTCAAAATAGAGTGCTAAGAAGTGATCGTAATATATATCAACCAGTATCCTGCTTATGTGTCGGTAGTCCTTAAAAAGTTTTTCTCTGATGGCTATGGAGGCTGCATGTGTATCTGTAAAGCTGTCGATGCTGCGATGCATATCAATGCCCAATTGCACTTCTTTTGTGAATTGAGCCAAGTCTTTATTGCGTACATGGTCTCCAATAAAATTACCCACTACCAAGCCAGTTGATGGATAAGATAAGGCCAAGTGCGCTAAGTAATTCATGTGCGTCTGTATGCTTATATTTGACAAAACAAAAGTATGACTTTAATTGCGTCTGTTTCGGGTATTCGTGGCACTATTGGTGGAGAAATCAATCAAAATCTTACACCTGTTGATGTGGTTGCTTTTGCAGCAGCTTACGGCAGTTGGATTAAAACCAAGCATCAGTTGGCTACTGTAGTTGTAGGCCGTGATGCGCGCATATCAGGCCCAATGGTTCAAGCGCTTGTGCAGCAGACCCTCGTTAGTCTGGGAATTGATGTGATTGATGTGGGGCTTTCCACAACACCTACCGTTGAAATGGAAGTTGTTCGCAAACAAGCACAAGGCGGTATTATCATTACAGCCAGTCACAATCCCAAGCAATGGAATGCGTTAAAATTATTAAACAACAAAGGCGAATTTATTAGCGCTGAAGACGGTTCTGAACTGATGCAATATGTAAATGATCAGTCCTTTGAATTTGTTGGAGTAGATGAGTTGGGTAAAATCAGTGTAGTTACAGATGCACTTACGGCGCATATGGATGCGATTCTTAGCCTTCCACAGGTAAATGTTGCTGCCATTAAAGCAGCAAGGTTTAGTGCGATTGTCGATGGTGTGAATTCATCTGGGGGTGTTGCGGTTCCTATGTTACTTGAACAGCTAGGCGTAAAGGTGCATAAAATTCATTGTACGCCAAATGGCGAATTTCCACATAATCCAGAGCCGCTAAAAGAACACCTTGTTGATTTGTCAGATGCTGTAACTGAACAACATGCAGATTTGGGCATAGCCGTAGACCCAGATGTTGACCGCTTGGTTTTTATGGATGAAAACGGGCTATTATTTGGTGAAGAATATACCCTTGTTGCCTGTGCCGATTATGTGCTGCAAACTGAAAAGGGCACTCTTGTTTCTAATTTATCTTCTTCAAGAGCGCTAGCTGATTTGGCCAACGATTACGGCGTGGACTATCACGCCAGTGCAGTAGGCGAGGTACACGTTGTTGCAAAGATGAAAGAAGTCAATGCTGTTATTGGGGGTGAAGGAAATGGCGGTGTCATTCTTCCTGCATTGCACTATGGGCGTGATGCACTTGTTGGTATTGCCCTCTTCTTATCACACTTGGCAAAGGAAAAAATCAGTGTATCTACATTAAAAGAACGCTATGCATCATACGTGATGGACAAAAAGAAAATTGAACTTTCACCTTCTTGGGATGCAGATGCTTTATTGGCTGCTGTTGCTACTGCTTTTGCCGATGAGCGCGTAACAACCATAGACGGTGTTAAAATCGACTTTGACGATTCGTGGATTCACTTGCGCAAATCCAATACCGAACCTATTATTCGTTTGTATGGCGAGGCAAAAACACAAGATAAAATGGCCGATAAAATCAATAAAATAGAAGCGGCTATTGCTGCTTTTGTCGCATCAGCTTAAAGCGGTTGTGTGTCCAAAAGTAAAGGGACGGATCTTCTTTTATTAGCGCTTCCAATTGTTCGTAGAACATATCTGTAATGGTGTAATCGGGTAGGGTATTGGGACTTTCAGCTAATACGTTAAACGTTGTTTCATAGTAGCCTCTTTTAACTCTTCTGACTTTTGCCATTACCACAGGTACATCAAACCTTTTGCCCAGGCGTTCTGCTCCTGTAAACACAGGGACTTCATGGCCAAAAAAGCTACGGAAGTAATTCTTTTTATTGTTTTGAGGCGATTGATCTGCTGCAAACCCAATGACCGCTAGTTCTTTTTTGTGCTGCATGGATGTAAATTGCTCCCCAAACTTTTTTCGTGATATTAGATAAGACCCGTGTATGGAGCGAACCTTTTTTAAATAACGATCAAAATAGTGGTTTTGCAATGGGGCATAAATACCGTGTGTGGTGTGTGGGGTGTGATGTCCCAAGGATAATAGCCATTCAAAATTCCCATAATGCCCTGTCATCACAAAAACAGATTTACCCTCTTTGGCGTAACTTTTTAAAAGTGCTGGATTGCTAATAGTGAAACGGCGCATCATGGTCTTTTTTGACATGCCCCTTACTTTAATCATTTCTAAAAACAGATCGCATAAATACCGGTAGAACTTGCGTTCAATGACCAACGCTTCTTTTTTTGTTTTGGCTAAACCTGAGAGTTTAATATTCTTACGAACCACTTTTTTTCGATAGCCCGCTACATGATAAAGTAAATAGTATAGCACGTTAGCATACGCATATAACATCCAAAATGGTAACCATGAAATAAGCAGCAAAAAAGGAACTGTAAAAATAAAAGTGAGTCGCTTCATTGCGCCTAAAATATGTGTATATGCTTAAAGCAGTATTTGCTCAAGGATAGGAATGAAATCTTCTGCATGTCGTTCTTTGGCAATAACAGTTCCGTTTTCATCCAGCAGAAATAATTGGGGTATGGAGTTTACACCATAGGCAGCTGCAATAGGGTCATCCCAACGCTTTAGGTGCGATACATGTGTCCAATCAAGCTTATCATTATCAATGGCTTTTTTCCAAGACTCCTTATTCTTGTCTAAAGAAATGCCAACTATGGCAAGGCCATTGTCTTTATAGGCGTTATGAACCTTGACTAGGTTAGGGCTGTCAACGCGACATGGACCACACCAAGATGCCCAAAAATCTAAAATGGTCAATTTCCCAAGAGTTGTGTTTAGTGTAACGGCAACATCATTGGGGTCAGGCGCAGCAAAATCAGGTGCTTTATCACCAACATTAACTTCGCCATCTTCAGTTGCTTCTTCCGTTTCTTTTGGCGCCACCAACTGCTTAATCTTTACAGCAGATTTTGTTTTCTTGATGGTTTTACTAAAGCCGTTATAAATCTCATAAGCCTCTTCATTTTCAATGGCTTTGTTCATGACCAATTGTATCAAAACCATTGCTGATACATACGAGTCAGGATTGGATTTGGTGTAATCTATTTGGAAGTTGTTAAACTTGGTTTCCATATCTTTTAATTGCTCCTCCAAATCTTTGTATCCCAAGCTGTCACGCGATACCATCGCATTTCGCATATCGTTTTGAATTTCATAAAAAGACTTAAATAGTGGATTGATTTCATCAATGTAACGTTTAAAGGCTACGTTAGTTTTTGTTCCGCTCACTTTCGAAGCTTGAATGCTGTCTTTGTATATCTCAACCGTGATTTCTCCTTGCTCAACAAAAATGGGTACTGATCCCCTAACGCCATTTACCCATAACGATTGATAATCTGGTAATTTAGAAACACCACTATAAGAAGTTAGACCTTCCTTTACGAAGAGTGTGTCGATAACATTTGGTTTGTTGTCATCATCAAAGTTGACAAGAAATATTTGGTGGTCATCTTCAACGTCAGCAGAAATGTTGATGGTGTAATCACCAGAAGATGATTGACATGAAACAAAAAGTACAATTAGAGTTACTAAGAAAAGAGTTCGCATTATAAAAAATATTTCAGCAAATTTATGAAAAAGGAATTTGAATTGACTATTTACTTTAACCCTGTACGCGTATTCAAATACAATTCTCAATCGTCGTTTTACGTTGACTGTATATATTCGTACTTTTGAAAAAAATATTTAAATGGCAGGAAATACTTTTGGAAAAATATTTAGCCTTACAACCTATGGCGAGTCGCATGGTGTAGCCCTTGGTGGTGTTATTGACGGCTGTCCAGCAGGAGTAGCAATTGATGTTGCGGCAATTCAAGAAGACCTTAATAGACGTAGACCCGGACAATCGGCTATCGTAACACAGCGAAAGGAACCCGACACGGTTGCCATTCATTCAGGTGTGTTTGAGGGCGTGTCTACTGGAACACCCATTGGTTTTACTATTGTGAATACCAATCAAAAATCAAAAGATTACAGCCACATAAAAGACAGTTACCGTCCATCACACGCCGACTATGTTTACGACAAGAAATACGGCATCCGCGATTATCGAGGTGGTGGAAGAAGTTCGGCACGTGAAACCGCGGCCCGTGTGGTAGCAGGTAGTATAGCCAAGCAATTTATTGCACCCGTAAGCATTCGTGCTTTTGTTTCAGCGGTAGGAGAGTTGTCTCTTGAAAACCCACAAAATACAATCGATTTTTCTACCATAGAAAGTAATCCTGTGCGTTGTCCAGACCCAGCGATGGCTGCCCAAATGGAAACCTATATAAAGCAAATTCGCAAAGAAGGGGATACCGTTGGTGGTGTGGTAACTTGTGTTATTAAAAATGTTCCCATTGGTTTGGGAGAACCTGTTTTTGACAAGCTACACGCAGCCCTTGGACAGGCCATGCTTTCTATCAATGCCGTTAAAGGATTTGAATATGGAAGTGGCTTTGCTGGTGCCTCAAGAAAGGGAAGCGCTCATAACGATTTATACAACGAAGACGGTACTACCAAAACCAACTATTCTGGTGGTGTGCAAGGTGGTATCAGCAACGGAATGGACATTTATTTTAATGTTGCTTTTAAACCTGTTGCGACCATTATGCAGAATCAAGAAACCATTGACAAAAAAGGAGAAAAAGTTGTTATGGAAGGTAAGGGGAGACATGACCCTTGTGTGGTGCCACGCGCCGTGCCTATAGTCGAAGCCATGGCTGCTTTGGTTTTGGCTGATTTCAGTCTTCGTAACAACAATGCTAAAATCTAACACATGAAAAAATTGCCCCTACATTGGAAAATTCTACTCGGAATGCTTTTTGGCGTTCTATTTGGTTTAATATTTAGTCAATTTGAATGGGGTAAGGCTTTGGTGGTAGATTGGATCAAACCATTCGGAACTATATTTATTAATGTCCTGAAACTCATTGCCGTTCCCTTGATATTAGCCTCGCTAATCAAAGGGGTTTCTGATCTCAAAGACATTACACAGCTCTCTACCATGGGTAGTCGCACTATAGGTCTTTACTTATTGACAACGCTTACTGCTGTTACCATTGGTTTGAGTATTGTGAATCTAATCAAACCTGGAAATACCATATCCGACGAAACACGAACGGAGCTACTTTCAGCTTATGCCTCAGATGCAGCTGCCAAACAATCTGTGGCAGCCGCACAAAAGGAAGCAGGTCCATTACAAGCGCTAGTAGACATGGTGCCCTCCAATATTTTTGCTGCCATGCAAGACAACGGCAATATGCTACAGGTGATTTTCTTTGCCATATTTTTTGGAATAGGCATTGTGCTTATTCCGCAAAAGAAATCTCAAGCCGTAAAAGATTTTTTTGATGCACTTAATGAGGTCATTCTCAAGCTTATTGACCTAATCATGATTGCTGCACCTTATGGCGTATTTGCGCTACTTGCAGCCTTGGTTGCTGAAGCACCATCGGCCGATTTGTTTAAAGCCCTAGGCTTATACACCATAACGGTATTGTTGGGCTTGCTTTGTATGATATTGTTTTACTTGATTTTAGTTCGCCTTATTACAGGAAAGAAAATCGGTTTTTTTCTTAAGGGTATTTCTCCAGCACAGTTGTTGGCGTTTTCCACCTCTTCGTCAGCTGCCACACTTCCCGTTACCATGGAGCGTGTGCACGAACACTTGGGCGTTGAAGAAGATGTGAGTAGTTTTGTGCTGCCCATAGGGGCAACCATCAATATGGATGGTACTAGTCTGTATCAAGCCGTTGCCGCTGTATTTATAGCACAAGCCTTTGGTATGGATTTAAGCTTAGGTGCACAATTGGGTATTATTGCCACGGCAACACTCGCTTCCATTGGCTCTGCAGCTGTTCCAGGCGCTGGGATGGTGATGTTGGTAATTGTCTTGGCGCAAGCGGGTATTCCTGAAGCAGGCTTGGCCTTAATTTTTGCTGTCGATAGACCGCTTGATATGTGCCGTACGGCAGTTAATGTTACAGGAGATGCATCAGTATCCATGATGGTCGCCAAATGGCTTGGTAAACTTGGAAAGCCCAAAGTCAAAAACTGGGACGATCACTACAAAAACTAGTCAATAAACCGTTCTGCATGTTGATTTGAAAGCAAGCAGTTGGTTGCGCCAAACCAGTGTTTTCTGTTTTTAGCGATTACTCCATATACAAACCTCTGTAAAAAACCCGGTGTTATATAAAACACAAACACCATCCATTTCACTTTAGGTAGTTGCTTTATGATGTATTTTACTGCGTTGTGGTGTGACAACAACTCTTGATTGGGTGTTAATACCGCTACTGTTTCCGAAGATAGCTTATAGGGTTTTGCAAAAGTGCTGTTTAGGGCACTAAATGAAAAGTGCTTGTGCGTGTCGTGCTTTAGTATATACTGCACACTCTTGCTGCATAATAAACAGGAACTATCGTAAAAGATAACTGCGCGTTTCACTTCTTGTTTCTTTCCACTAACTCAAGGGCTTCCACGTTTACCTGCGTGGTAAAAATACCATAGTTAACGATGGCCTTTTTCTTTTCTAGCGTGTCTATGGTGCCAACTGCCTTTCCATCAAACATGCGCACTTTGTCACCAATATTCAATGTTACTTTTGGGCGAAAGTTTTCTTTTGGCTTGATCTCTTTTTGCTTCTTTTTTTCTTCGCGAACCACTTCTACCTTTTCAACTACTTCTTTCTTAATTGCACGCTTTTCTTGTTGTTCTTTTTTGTGTGCGGCATTTGTCTTTCGCTTTCGTTTTGCGTTTTCGGTTTCTACAATTTGCAATAACTCAGAAATAAGTGGACGCTTTTTGTTTGTGATAAAAAAACGTTCTGCCGCATCGTTTACTTTATTACCAAGCACAATCATGCGTTTTTCTTGGTCAAATAGTTCTTGATAGCGCTCAAGCTTGAGCTTCACCTTGGCATTCAGCGTTTCCAGTTTGTCGTTTTCCTTTTTGTTTTTAATCGAAGTTTCTTGCAGTGCTTTAGAAGTCTTACTCATGCTGGCACGCTCCTTCTGAAGTTTGGCTATACTGGCATCAAAACGAACTTTACCTCTTTCAATTTTCTTTTTTGCCTTGTTGATTAGGCTGTAAGGGATGCCATTTTTCTCGGCTACCTCAAAAGTAAACGAGCTGCCTGCTTCTCCTGTTATCAAATGAAAGGTGGGTTGAAGACTTCTGCCGTCAAACTGCATATTGGCATTGGTCATGTGCGGTAGTTCGTTGGCCAGCAGTTTAAGGTTTGAATAGTGGGTAGTAATGGCACCAAAGGCATTGCGCTCATAAAAAACTTCAAGGAATATTTCAGCCAATGCACCACCCAGTTCTGGATCTGAACCCGTGCCAAATTCGTCAATAAGAAATAGTGTTTTTTCATCACATTTTTTCAAAAAGCGTTGCATGTTCTTTAGGCGATAACTGTAGGTGCTCAATTCGTTCTCTATGGATTGGTTGTCACCAATATCCGTGAGTATACGTTCAAAAACACTCATGTGGCTGCTTTCATCCACAGGAAGCAAGAAACCACTTTGCAGCATCAATTGCAGTAGGCCAACCGTTTTGAGTGTGATGCTTTTTCCACCTGCATTAGGCCCCGAGATTACCACAATCCGATTTTCAGCATGCAAATGCACATCTTGTGGATAGGTGATGTTCTTCTTTCTCTTGTTGCTCAAATAGAGTAGGGGGTGGTATGCTTTTTTGATGTCAATTTCTTGCTTATCACTCAATATGGGCATTACGCCGTTCATCTCTTTGGCGTAATAGGCTTTAGCTGCGTGCATATCAATTAAAATCAGTAGGCTGGCGAATTGGTTAATGTCATCTACAAAGGGGCGCATATAGTTGGTAAGCGCACGCAGGATTAAATCAATTTCTTCTTTTTCGTCGTAAATAAGGTTTTGAAGCTCTTGGGTATAGGCTAGAGTGGTTTGTGGCTCTATATAAACAATACTGCCCGTTTTACTGCTGCCGTGGATTACGCCTTTCACTTTGCGTCGGTACATGGCCTTAACAGCCAATACACGTCTGCTCCCCATAACCGTTTCTCTGATGTCATCTAAAAAGCCAGAACCTTGATAGGTGCTTAATGCCGCACCAAAACTTTGACTTATTTTAGAACGAACCGCATTCATTTGTTTTCGGATAATATGAAGGTTGTCAGATGCACGATCTTTAACTTCCCCAAATTTATCAACAACACGGTTTATTTCATTTGGAATTTCTTTGATGGGTACTTGCCCATAAGTAGCTTCATATAAGGTAGGATAACGGTCTTTGTTCTTCTTAAAAAACGTGATGAGCGTATTGGCGGTATCGACGAGTAGCAACAACTTACGGAAGCCCTCAACTTCAATCTTGCTGTTTTCTACGTCTAGCAGCGATACTTCTTCACTGACGTCTTCAAAGCCGTGGTTGGGAATGGGTTTTTCCTCCGAAAACGAAATGGCGTATTCGTTTGTGCGTAACAAAGTCTTTTTAACCTCACCTGCATCACTCGAAGGCATGGTTGTCATCATCTGCGCTTTTCCAAGTGCTGTTGCACAGCGCAAGGCGGCTTGTTCTAGGACAACCCCAAATTCTAAATCATCGAGTGCTTTTTGCGCAATTTTTTTCATTTCAATTTTTGCTACCTTGAGGCAACACAAAAATAGCTTTTTTCATGAAGGTTCGACTGATAAAATCTTGGCAAACGCAGTTGGAGGATACAATTGATGCGCCTTACTTTGATAGACTGACCGATTTTGTTGCTAAAGAATATGGACAACTTAGCTGTTATCCACCTGAAAAAGATATTTTTAATGCTTTTAATTTATGTCCTTTTGAAGCGGTTAATGTGGTGGTATTAGGTCAAGATCCTTATCACGGCCCTGGGCAGGCGCATGGTTTGTGTTTTTCTGTTCCAGAGGGAATTGCACCACCCCCTTCGCTGATAAACATACTAAAAGAACTTCAGCAAGATATGGGAAAGCCATATCCTCCATCTGGTAGTTTAATGCCGTGGGCATCACAAGGGGTGTTGTTACTCAATGCTACCTTAACCGTTAGGGCAGGGCAGGCGGGAAGCCATCAAAAACAAGGCTGGGAAAAATTTACAGATGCCGTAATTGAAAAGCTATCATCAAGCAAAACGGGGTTGGTTTTTATGCTTTGGGGCAATTATGCTAAGCAAAAAGGCAAGCATATCAATAGGGAAAAACACCTAGTCCTTGAATCCGGACATCCATCACCGTTGAGTGCCAACAGAGGGTTGTGGTTTGGCAACAAACACTTCAGCAAGGTGAATGCTTACCTAAAAGCACAGGGAAAGCCAATTATAAATTGGTAATATTTTGTGAATGCGAAACAGCTAGAACACTGTTAGCGCCAGTTAAAACGAAGTTATCCACCGATACGTTTCACTTGATGTCCCTCGTTTTTGAGGAATGTCATGATTTTATCTCGCATATTCCCTTGAATAATGATATCATAATCTTTGACACTTCCACCAACACCACAGTGCTGCTTAAGCGTCTTAGCCAATGCTTTTAATGCATCTGGGGAGCCTTCAAAACCCTTAATAATGGTAACGGTTTTACCCCCACGTCCTTTATTGCTAAAGTGTGCTTCTAGGTATTGCTTTGCTGTTCCTGATTTTTTTTCAACGGGTGGGGTATAGGTACCCTCGGCTTCTGGAAACAGTTTTTTTAAATCCGATAAATCGCTGAGTTTGGCCATTATGCTTTTAATAAACCAA
>ERZ887830.789-NODE-789-length-19324-cov-17.013026_pt1 | contig 19324 bp, 20 predicted proteins | sample MGYA00521101_ERZ887830 | MGnify/ENA primary metagenome ERZ887830 (study PRJEB32303, sample SAMEA104408592) | aquatic metagenome | biome: Marine water; feature: Pelagic; material: water | place: Baltic Sea | collected 2014-06-05T16:38:00 | depth 1,762 m ... | reverse complement strand
GCATTCCATCTTGATGAACATAAATCAATGGAATGTTTCTAATTTTATTAGTCTTTGCACCTTTAGTTCTCACAACCATGACAGGAAAACCACCGGACCATTTATTCCAAAGCTTACCGTTACTGAGCAAAAAAACTCTTGCTTGAAATTTAGCAAAGTATTTAATGATTCGTTTAGCAGTTTTAGCCTGCTTGGGAGTATATTTTTCTTGCTTCATGGATTATTCAAAAGCTGCTATATCAGTTTGAAGGTTACCAAGAATCAGGGCATGAATATCGTGCGTGCCCTCATAGGTATTTACCGCCTCTAAATTCATAGAATGTCGGACAACGTGATATTCATCAATCACGCCATTACCGCCATGCATGTCTCTTGCCAGTCTGGCAACATCTAAAGCCTTCCCGCAATTATTTCGCTTGATCAAAGAAATCATTTCTGGAATCATTTCGCCTTCATCAATAAGGCGACCAACTCGCAATGCGGCTTGAAGACCTAGCGTAATTTCTGTTTGCATGTCAGCTAGTTTCTTTTGCACCAGTTGTTTTGCTGCCAAAGGTGAACCAAATTGAATTCGATCTAGTGTGTATTGTCTTGCAGCATGCCAGCAAAATTCTGCAGCCCCCAAAGAGCCCCAGGCAATACCGTAACGAGCTATGTTTAAACACGAAAAAGGTCCTCTAAAGCTCTGTGCTAAAGGTAAAACATATTCCTCGGGAATAAAAACATCTGACATAAATATTTGGCCAGTGGTTGATGCTCTGAGCGCAAACTTACCTTGCAAGACTTTGGTATCGAGACCTGCGAAATCTTTTTTTGCGATAAAGCCTCTAAGCACTCCTTGTTCGTCTTTTGCCCAAATCACAAATACATCTGCAATAGGCGCATTCGTTATCCAGGTTTTTGATCCGTTTAACTTGTAGCCGCCCTCAACTTTTTTTGCATTCGATAACATGCTGCCAGGATCAGAGCCTGCATCCGGCTCGGTCAGACCAAAACATCCAATTAAATTTCCTTTAGCCATTTCAGGCAATAACTCTTCTTTTTGTGCATCTGAGCCAAACTTATAAATTGCATACATAGCCAATGAAGACTGAACGCTAAATGCTGATCGGTAGCTCGAATCTATCCGCTCGATTTCTCTTGTAATTAATCCGTATGAGACATAACCGACTCCCGCGCAACCGTAACCTTTGATTGTTGCTCCCAAAATTCCTAATTCACCCATTTCTTTGTAAATTTCTGGATGAAATATTTCGTGCCTATTGGCTTCAAGAATTCTTGGCATAAGAGATTTTTGAGCATACTCACGCACGTTGTCGCGAATCATTCTCTCCTCTTCAGTCAACTGATTATCAAGATGTAAAATGTCTTCCCAGTTTTTTCCCATAATTTACTCAAAAAAAAGCCCTAGTAAAAATACTAAGGCTTTGATTATATTCTAATACTAGAATTTATAGTGCAAATCCATTCCTATTGTTCTTGGAGCATTAAAATAAGACAGTGTTAACTGTCCAAATCCAGGTCCAAATGGAATTGAGCTCATTCTGTGATGCTTATCAGTAAGATTTTTGATCCAGAAATTTAATTGCAGATTTTCCATAGGCTCAGTTAACAACCTAAAGTCAGTTGTTCCTCTTGAATCTATGTTTGTCAAAGCTGCTCTTGGATCTTTAGAGTTGTATGGGAATGTTGGATGCTCAGCAATTCTACTGTGATCCAAACGCATTCTATAAGTTCCATAATCTTTTTCCAAAGAAACATAAAGAGTAGTCTCTGGCGAATAAGGAACTTGCTCAAGTAAATATCCGTCACTTGCAACTTTATTTCCTGTGAACTCAGAATCAAGAGTTCCTAGATTAACCATTAGCTTAGTTGAGTCATTAATAAGTGTTGTAGTCTCTATTTCTAAACCAGAAATATCAGCTGAATTATTAATAACCTCAGAAGCTGCTGCTGCATCTGCTGTGAAATAAGAAATCTGCATATCTTCGTGCTCATTGTCAAAGTAAGCAACATTCAACATCATGCGATTATCGAAATATCTACCTTTCAAACCAAATTCCGTGGATGAGATAGTTTCTGGAGCGTATGGAGTAGATGCTGCAAAGGGATTAGAGCTCTCTGCATTAAATCCACCAGCTTTAAAACCATCTGCAACTTTAAAATACAGGTTAGTGTTGTCGCTGTAATCATGAGACAGAATAAAGGTACCAGTGGTATCGTCAAAACTGTCTTTTCCTTCTGCTGCGATTATGCCTACATACTGTTTAAAACCTTCCTTGTCTTCTTCGGTAGATCTTGCTCCAACAGTTACGTCCCAGTTCTCTGCAATTGCATAGGTCAGCTGACCAAAGATTGCTGTTGAGTCTCCGCTTCCTGAGTAATTTTGTCCAATCGCATTTGCGCCTCCAAAATATGATTGAGGGTTAGAAGTATATGCATCATCTTTTAATGCGTAATATCCAACAACATACTCCATTTTGTCGGTAGAGCCAGATAACTGAACTTCAAGGGTTTCAGCGCTGTAGTTAGTAAATCTTGATGTATTGGCAATTGGAAATGGTCCACCATCTAAATCAAGATTATCGTCCCAGTCTGTTTTTCTTTTAGCCCAAATTACTTTTAAAGTTCCAAGACCCATTTCACGAGCAATGGTTAAGCTTGTTCCCTCAACGGTGGATAGCTCAAATGTATTCTCATTAATATGCGCAACACCCTGTCTATCTGAGTTCGCAAAAAGCTCTATTGGCCAAAGTTTTAGACCACCGGTTTGTGCAGAAGCGCCAACACCAAAAGCAGCACTCCAATTTGGAATCGTATTTGTAAGCTGAGCAAAAGGTGGGATATTGTCTTGATCAGTTTTATCAACGGATAAATTAACGCTAGTTTTATCGCCTTCATATGCAATAGTAAATTTAACTCCTTTAGAGTTAATGGTATCTAATTCTGTGTTACGCGATGTTGTATTAGGTACAACGCCTTGAGCGGCTTGGTATGGAGATGCAGCATTATTAACGTAACCACCTCTCTTCTTGTTATTGACCACAATCTTTGTAAAAATATTTTCACCGATTTCATAGTCACCAATTAACTGTGTTTGCTTCAAACCGTAATTACCAAGCGTGACTTTCGCTGAAGTTCCTGCACCAGAAGGTTTTTTGCTTATAAGGTTAATTGCCCCACCTAATGTGTTTCTTCCATAAAGAGTCCCTTGAGGCCCTCTAAGGATTTCAACTCTTTCTAAATCAGCAACGTCAAAGATAGATCCCTGACCTTTGCCTAAATAGACTCCATCGAGATACATCCCAACGGTTGGCTCCCATGTAATAGCAGGATTAATAGTAGTTCCACCTCTCATTGCAATTGTGGCGGCAGTATTATTTGAAGGTGTATTAATAATGTGGACATTCGGGGCCATACCAGCAAGATCAACAACATTGGCTATATCTAAATCATCGATTGTGGATTCAGTAATAGCTGTAATGGCAATTGGAGCGTCTTGAAGACTCTCTTCTCTCTTTTGAGCTGTAACAACAACTTCTTCAAGCATGCCTGTGGATTGCGCATGAATGTTGACATTAAAAATGAAAGATAGCGGTATCGCTAAAAATATTAGTTTCAATTTACTCATCATATTCCCCTATAAAATTTGGATAACTTGGTAATTATTGCAAAAAAGTAGCTTATTTGCATCTTTTGCTTGTTAGCTGTTGAAAAAAAACCTTGCAGAATAGGCAATTAACTGATCCCTTCGATCCTAATAATGCCAAACCTTGGAGATGAAAATTTAATCTCAGCTTTATTTAAACAACTTGAGGTTAATTCAATCATCTTGTTGCTGTTGCCGCAAATAATTACTAATGGCAGAAGTTCTTGATATTGATAGGTAAAATTTAGGACTTCGGAGGAGACGTCTTGATGCTTGGTTCCATGCAAATCTAGATGAGTAATACCTCTTTCTTCGAAGACTCTCATGAAGCTTAGAGCTTAACTAGCTTTTAGCTATGTTTGTATTGACCGTCATAACATCCATTCTTCTTGCATTGTGATGAGCGTAGTCATAGACGATCTCATCTCCAAGGCTAAGGTTTGGGAAACGCTTAAATAGCTCCTTAAGCATAACTTCTGTTTGCGATCTTACCAAAGTCACTCCAATACAATAGTGAGGCCCTTGCCCAAAGGAGATACTTTTATCGTGATCCCGCTGAATATCAAATATCCTTGGATCGTGATAGATGAGAGGATCCATCCCAGCTGTGCTTGTGATGAGCTGCACCATCTGACCTTTTTTGATTTGGTGGCCTTGAATTTCTATGTCCTCTGAAGCATATCTAGCCAATCCAGTTTTTCCAGAGGATTCATATCTCAACGTTTCAGATATCGCTCCCTGAACAAGAGTCTCATCAGCCATTAATGCATGATGTTGCTCTGGATGTTGCAATAAATTTTTAATTAAATAGCTATGAAGATCTACAGCTGTATCTGAGCCAGCTCCAAGAACGGCGCCAACCAAAGCGCACATCTCAAGATTGGATAATTTTGAACCTTCATCTTCTGCGAGAATCAAAGTAGATAGAAAGTCATCCCCTGGATTTGCCCTTCTTTCATCTATAAGCTCATTCAATAAGTCTAGGCCTTCTGGGACACCTTTGATGGCTTCCTGCCTTTCTTCAGGGGTAAGCATTGGATTGATGCCTCGTACAACCCCATAAGCCAATGAATCAAATATTGGAAATTTATCCCTAGGAATACCAACCAAACTTGCAATAGCTTGGGTTGGGACTATCTCAGCAATCTCTGCACCAAAGTTAAAAGATTCTGGGGTCCCAATTTCATCAAAGCGCTCTTTGACAAGAATCGTAAACCTTTCTTTCATCTTTTCCATTATTCTAGGAGAGAAAGCTGGTAGAGCAAGTTTTCTGAGACGAAGATGATTTTTTCTGTCGAGAAAAAATAAATTATTGTTCATGAGCTTTTCAAAAGCATCCATCTCTTCAAAGGGTTTTTTCGCAGGAGCAAACTCCCATAAATTAAAATCTGTAGAAAGACGTCGATCTAATAAACAAGAAATAATATTTTGATGGCCAGTTACCAGCCAAGCTTGCCAGGCCTCGAATCGAGCAATTGGAAATTCTGCGCTAAGCCTCTCCAAAGTTGGAACAGGGTCATGAATAAAATCTTTAGACGATGGATCAAAAAAATGGTCAACAGAGATGTTTGATTGCTCGCTCATAAATTATGTGGATTAAAAAATATTAGGATTAGGTAAATCGCTTCTAGTTAGAATAGATTCAACTCTATCTTTAAAAGCTTGTTCGCTTTTTTCATTTACAGGATTGATCCAGTAATTAGATTTTTTAATTTCCCCTAAACAAAAAGATGCAACTTCTTCAGGTTCGGTTGTTTCCATCTCAATACCCATTGAGCTCATCATTTCAAGCATGTCTTCTACAGAAGAAATTGGATGGTCTGGAGCATTGGGATCTCTTGCTAGTTCTTCTTCTGGTCTATTGCGCTCTGCTGAAAATAATTTAGTTCTAACTGTATGCGGGCCAGGAAATAAAATAGAAACTTTAATATTGGATTCTGCCTGCTCTAGTTGAAGTTTTAATACCTCAGTAATACTGGAAACCGAAGCTTTTGAAGAGGTGTAAATCGGGGTTGATGGGAGATTAATAAATGCTCCGTTTCCTGAGCAAGTATTAATTATTCTGGCGTCTTCTCCATGAGCCATCATCGCAGGGACAAATGCTTGAATGCCGTGAAGCACACCCATCACATTTACGCCAAAGGCCCATTGCCAATCATTTGGCTTGGTTTGCCAGATAGGCAAAAGCTCAGCCGGAGCAACTCCTGCATTATTGAATAGCAAATGAACTGATCCATGCTCTGATTCACACCACGCAGCAAGCTGCATCATAGATTCTGGATTAGAGACATCTGCAACTTTAAAATGCACATCGAGGGATTGATCTGTTAAAGCCTTCGCAGAAGTCTCAAGACTAGCTGCTTCAATATCGGTAAGGATGACCTTAGCGCCTTCTTTGGCTAAAGCTTCCCCGATGGCAAAACCGACACCGGAGGCTCCTCCCGTAATTACAGCTAATTTGCCCGTAAAATTTTCCATGTTTAATCCTTGTAAAACTATACTGAGTCGTAACGAGAATGCATAAATGGAACGTAGGACATGATGTCCACTTCCTCTACAACAGATGCATTTGACGATGAAGTGCCTTCTTCCCAGACAAGAGAAACCATCTCTTTTACTGGAAGGTCTGCCACTGGGTCCATCGGAGATTCACGAAGAATAATTTCTCCGTCTAGTTTTGTGTGCACACTTTGTGTTCTGTGCATGTTAATTCTCACCAATAGGGGATTTTGATCAGCTGGTTTATTTTGCTCGCAAGATGGAAATACTTTAAAACAATACACATCATCAGTGAAAGACGAGGTTTCAAGCGATTCAGATGTTTTGCCTTTAAGCTCTAAATAAGTGATTCCATGACGAGTTACTGTCGCAACACAGTCATCACCATCTTTTGAAGCGGTAACGTCAGCTATTTTTTTAGGCTCTCCGTATGTCTCTCTTCCGGCAACTACAACGCCTTCTGTCTCCATGGGCATAGTAATTTCATAAATTCCTTCTTTGCCTTGATACATGCAATTAACACCAAATGTAGCAGCTCCAAATTCCATGCCACCCATTAAATCAACAAATACTCTTGAAATAACTATTCTCACCATTGGATCAGCGTGAACGGATAAGGGAGCAGGGATGAGTTTTTCAATTAAGCCAGGTTCAGTTTTATACCATGCTTTAATAGCATGCATTTTTGCATCAAAAAATTCTAAGTTGTTTTCAGCAGCCTCAATTAACTGCTCTTGAGTTTTTACGTATCTTAAATTTGGCATTTTTGTTCCCCTATGTTTTTTTTAATTGACTAATGATACATTTTATAAAATATATTTAACAACTATACAACTCGTAATTATATAAACATATTTTATGGAAAAATATGTTGATTCAAATTATTAATAATGAAATCATTAGACATTAAATAAGATTTATTACCAATGGTTAAGAAATTTTAACCACTAAGATAGGGTGAACAATTATGCCAAAACAAGAATTTCCATTCCCGATGCCAAACGGTTGGTTCTGCGTTACCAGAGTTAGTGATATCCAAAACGGAGAAAGTAAGCCTTTTACGTTTTGTGAAAAAGAGGTAGTAGCCTTTAGGACTGAATCTGGCAAAGTATCTGTTCTTGATGCTTATTGCGGCTATTCTGGAATTAACTTAGCCATTAGCGGCACAGTTGAAGGAGAGACTATTAACTCTCCAAGAAATGGTATTAAGTGGAACATAGACGGTTCTTGCGCTGAAATTGGTAAAGATTCCGGCGTTCCTAAGGAAGCTATGGATGTTACAACCTTTAGTTATCCTTGCCAGGAACTCAATGGATTTATATGGGCGTGGCATCATTTGCTTAAAAAAGAGCCTTACTTTGAAATTCCTGCGATTGATGGTTTTAATGGAGAAGACTCTAAGTGGGGCAAAGAGCACCATTACGAATATCACATTAATACAGTGCTCCAAGAAATTGCAGAGAACGACGTTGATCAAGCTCATTTTCCAAAAGTACATGGCTCGCCAAGCTTGCCAGAAACCGAGGCAATTATTGATGGCATCTACAGAAAAACAATTGCAGAAACTCTCATGAATCCAAATAATGATAGTGTCTCTAAAGAATTTCATGTGGCAGATCCTTCAATGTTTACAACTACTTTTACCAGAGAATCATGGGGCCTAGGATGCGTAGGTTTGCATATGGTTAATTTACCCATAGATGAAACAACATTTGGCGGTGAATTCATTATGATTAATGCTTCCTGCCCTGTGGACAATAAGAACTCTATACTCCGTTGGTCCATGAGGGTAACAAAAGATATTGAAGATGAGTTGGGAATGGCAATCATTGATGGGATTGCAAATGGGGTCTTGGATGACATGCCAATTTGGGATCATAAAAGTTACGTTGCTCAGCCTATTTTATGTGATGGTGATGGACCGATTAATAAGTTTAGAAAATGGGTGAGTCAGTTTTATTCCGATCCGCTACAAGCAAGTTAGTTGGCAAAAGTACACTTTTTTTATTCGACCATGAATGCGGGAAAGTCTACCGCACTCCTCCAATCTAACTACAACTACCAAGAGCGCGGCATGCAAACATTGCTTTTTCTTCCTAAGGTAGACGCGGATATGAATGATGGCATGATCCATTCTAGGATTGGCTTAAAAGCTAAAGCACACTCCATAGATGCTGAATTTAATTTCTATAGTTTTGTCTCTCAAGAGCAAATGAAAATGCCGATTAGCTGCATTTTGATTGATGAAGTCCAGTTCCTTACAAAAAAACAGGTTAGAGAGGTTTGCAAGATTAGTGATGAGCTAAATATTCCTGCTATGTGTTATGGAATCCGAACTGATTTCCAGGGTGCTTTATTTGAGGGTAGCTCTGAGCTTCTAGCCCTTGCCGATAATTTAATGGAACTCAAAACAGTGTGTGATTGTGGCAGGAAAGCTATTATGGTGGTTAGGCTTGATGAAGAAGGAAAGGTGGTAACTGATGGTGATCAAATTAAAATAGGTGGCAACGATTCCTACAAAGTTTATTGCAGAAAACATTTTCGAGAACTCACTCAGCTGATTTAATTACCTCTTTCCTCGCTTAAAAGATTTTAAATATTTGTATGATGGGTCCTGTGAATTGGGTGTGCCAATATTTGCCCCCTCAATCATGGGGTGAGCAAGGTTTACTTTTGAAGGATCGTTTACATAAGCCCAGTCTGCATCGACTGCCCTGCTAGAAAATTTCCAAATCCCATGTCTTTTTTCATACTCATCAAAATACCTTCCCCCAATTAACACATCAAAATTTTGATCATCTGCAAGGACTTGATGAAATGCCAGAATATAGGTTTCGCCTTCAGCTTTATCGCCCATTAAATGAATATTATGAGTGGTGACATTATGATGAAGGATACCCATAGATTTTTGTATTTCAGGCAATAAATCGATGAATTCCATTGCCTTCCCTTTAAAAAAAGATCCATGATCATCGTGAGCATCTTCATGATAAAGAGTTCTCATAAGTTCATGATCATGACGATCAGCAGCTCGACAATAAATGTGAACCAAATCTCTAATGGATTCCTTATCAAGGATTTCTTGAATTTTACTGTCTACTTCACTCATACTAATAACCTATAAATTAATGCTACAAATTAATATAAATTAAATCTGGAATTAATGGTAATAAGATAAATGAAACTTCAGATCAAACATCCCCTTCTAGCTGCTCCTGCGTCCATAGGAGGGTTAGAGCTCAAAAATAAAATAATCATGGCTCCCATGGGTTCAAATTTTGCTGGAGAAGATGGTCATACAACTGAACAACTTGAATCTTATTACGAAGAAAGGGCTAAGGGGGGTGTTGGGTTAATCATCCTAGAGACCTCTGCCATCACATGGCCTGCCGGTGCTTCCATGCCTTACATGATAGGTTTTTCAAAAGACGAATTTGTCTTAGATCTCAAATCTCTTACTCAAAGAGTTCATCAGCATGGCACAAAAATTGCCGCTCAATTAAATCATAGTGGAAAAATTGCTCAAGAAGACACGATAGCTGGAAGACCTATTCCAGTGCCGTCAATACCAAAATCTGAGCGAAGCGATATGTTTGGCCTTTTGACTCAAGATGAAATTATGAATTTTATCAAAGCTGGTGGACCAGATGGCAAGGGGCCTCGATATCATGAATTAACAATTGATGAGATTAAAATAGAGATTGATCATTTTGCTCAAGCTGCCAGAAGAGCCAAAATGGCAAATTTTGATGCAGTGGAAATTCATGCTGGACACGGCTATCTTATTTCTAGCTTTCTTTCGCCTGCAGTAAATAAAAGAACAGACGAATACGGAGGCAGCACAGAGAATAGATCTCGTTTTTTAATTGAAGTCATCCAGGCTATTAAACAAGAAGTATCTGCTGATTTTCCTGTGCTTGTAAGATTGGATGCCAATGAATATAGGATTGATGGAGGAATTACCCCTCAAGATTTCCTGGTGACTGCCAAGCTTGCTGAAAAAGCTGGAGCAGATGCTCTGGATGTTAGCTCCTATGGCAACACAAGCAAAGGCATAGCATTTACTGAAGCCCCTTTGGTTCATGAGCCTGGTGGCTTTTTAAAATTTGCACGTATGGCCAAAGAGACGGTTTCCATTCCGATCATCGCTGTTGGAAGAATTGAGTTAGATGTTGCAGAAAATGGTTTAAAAAATAAAGATTTCGATTTTGTGGCCATGGGAAGAAAACTTTTGGCTGATCCTGGTTTGCCAAATAAAATTTCATCTGGTCAAGAACACTTAATCAGACCATGTATTTATTGTTATGTATGTGTAAGCCAAATATTTATCAACAAGCCAATGATGTGCGCTGTTAATTCCCAGTTAGGCAACGAGTTTCGAAACGAAAAAATTATATTTAGTACTGCTAGACAAAAGAAAATTTTAGTTGTTGGAGCCGGCCCAAGCGGTATGGAGGCTGCAAGACTGTTAGCAATGCAAGGTCATCATGTTGAGATATGGGAAAAAGAGAAAGACATAGGCGGCACCGTTAGAGTCGCTACTCTTGCATATGAACCAAATGGGCAGTTGATCAAATACTTGCAAAACTCCCTAAAGGAACTCAAAGTTACAATAAAAAGAAATACGCTGGCAACAATAGAAAAGATTGAATCATTTCAACCTGACCATGTGATTGTGGCTGTCGGCGCCACTCGAGATGCTCCACCCATCCTGGGCAAAGAGCTCAATCATGTATTTGATGGAGAGCAGTTGCGAGGCCTATTGTTTGGATCTGATGCTGAGGCCATAAAAAAACTATCTATTTTTCAGCAGCTGATTTTAAAAATTGGTAGAGCAAGCCAATTATTAAGAAATGTTAAGGCTTTGACCATGCTCAGTAAAATTTGGATGCCTCTGAGTAAAAATATTACTATTATTGGAGGAGATTTAGTTGGCCTTGAGCTGGCAGAATTTCTAATTGAGCGCGGCAGAAAAGTTACTGTCTTGGAACCCGCGATCTCTCTGGGTCCGAATTTAAGTATCGTTCGCAGATCAAGAGTGGTTCATCTTTTAAAGGAGCATGGCGCAACTCTGTTAACCAATGTACAAATTAATGAGATTACTAATGCAGGTGTGTTGTATGAGCACAGTGGAGAGGCTCACCTTGTCAAAGCAGATCAAGTAATCATCGCCATGGGTGCTAATCCAAACTTAGATCTCGCCAATGCATTGCAAACAAGAAACATTCACTCAACAGCTATCGGGGACTGCACCTCTGTGGGATACATACATGGAGCAATTGCTGATGCGAGAAATGCAGTCTTAGGAATCGAAGGTTTAGACTGATAAAGCTTCTTTTACTGCAGGATGCATCACTATTCCATCTTGAATATTGAGCCCGTTCAATAAATGCTCATCTTCTTTTAGCGCTCTATCAATACCTTTGTTTGCAAGATCAAGAATGAATGGAAGCGTTGCCTTGTTTAAAGCATGGGTAGCCGTTAATGGCACTGCACCTGGCATATTGGTAACACAATAGTGAACCACTCCTTTTTTAACATAGGTTGGCTCATCATGATTTGTTGGCTGGCTTGTTTCAAAACAACCGCCTTGATCAATTGAAATATCAACTAGCACACTGCCCGGAGTCATTCGATCCAGCATAGCTTCAGTGACTACTGTAGGCGCTTCCTTTCCAACCACATAAACTGCACCAATAACCAAATCAGAAGCTGATAATGCCTCCGCAATAGATGCTTCAGTAGAAGCTATGTATTCAATATTATGGGTGCCATAAATATTTTTTAGTGCCGATAATTTTTCAGAAGATAGATCTATAATATTTACACGAGCATTAGCTGCAATGGCTTTTTCAATCGCTGCAGTGCCGGCGACTCCAGCACCAATCACTGTGACGACTCTTGGCTCGATATCACCGAAGGATCCAATTAATGTGCCTATGCCTTTGTTTGGTTTAAGCAAATGATATGAACCAACCACCAAACTAAGTTGCCCAGCAATTGCGCTCATTGGTGCTAGCAAAGGAAGAGATCCATCTGCTGAAGTCACAGTTTCATAGGCAATGCCTCGAACACCAGTGTTAGTTAATTGCGCTGCTTGTTGTTTATTGCCTGCCAAATGAAGGTAGGTAAAAAGAGTATGGCCACTATTGAGATACTTCAGCTCATCTTGCATTGGCTCCTTCACCTTAATAATTAACTCAGATGAATTGAAGACCTCTTCAGCAGTACTAAGCATTTGAGCGCCCGCATTAAGATAATCTTCGTTAGAAAAACCAATGTCTGCTCCTGCGTTTTCCTCAACAAAAACTATATGGTTGCTTTGCGTAAGCAACGACACTGAGCTAGGTATTAATCCCACCCTATGTTCATTATTTTTAATTTCTCTTGGAACGCCAATTTTCATGACGCTAATTTAACACGATGTATCTTTCGAAGAAAAGGTTTGATACTTCCAATCATTTATATATGCATAATTATTTGTTATAGATGGATTTATTGCAATCAATCACAATAAATTGTTATATTTCACAAGATAGATGAGAATCATTATCATTTAAAAAGTTTGTTAATAAGATATGATGAGCACTAATATTCTGCAAGAAAATAAAGAACAGTTTTTGGTTGGTCGGATCAAAGAACAATATAGGCAATTTGAAAAATAGAATTGAACTTTAATTAAAGGAAAACCTCATGGTAATTTTAAAAAGACTTTCAAAATTTGGTACTTTAGGGCTGACAACTATTTACACCGTTGGGCATATTTTTATTGCTATGGCATGCACCTTTGTCATTACTGGAGCTCCATTAAATCTAGCAGCAGCTGATGCGATTATTGAGCCCGTAATAAATGGTTTTTGGTTTGCCTTCTTGCACAAAGCTTGGGGTAAATATATTTTAGTCTCCTAGCGTCTTTGCTAGCAGTAGTTGCTTAAATCTCAAGATTAGATCTAAGCTTTTGGTTGAAAGCACATTACCGCTTGACCATAATATAAGTTATATGTATATTGTGATATCAATTATTTATATATTATGCAATTCATAACTAAAAAAATTAAAGCAATCGATATCTCGGATTCATTTGCTTATTCAATGACTAAATTTTTTAGGTTTATTGCCGATACTTTTTTTGCAAAAAGATATGGTCACAGAGCTGTAGTTTTAGAAACAGTGGCTGGAGTGCCTGGAATGGTGGCTGGCGTATGGATGCATTTTAAGAGCTTGAGAGCAATGAAAGCTGGCTATGGCGAGCAAATTCGAGAAATGTTGGATGAAGCAGAAAATGAAAGAATGCATTTAATGTTTTTCATCGAGATAGCTAAGCCAAATTCCATAGAAAGATTTGTAGTTTTATCGGTGCAGGTTATTTTTGGATTATTCTATTTATTTATGTATGTTTTCTTTACAAAAACAGCGCATCGAATGATAGGGTATTTTGAAGATGAGGCTGTAAGAAGCTATACAGAATACCTAGAAATAGTTGAAGCGGGTAAAGTTGAAAATACCCCTGCCCCTCATATTGCTATAAATTATTACAAGCTAGGGTCTGATGCAAAATTATCAGACCTCATTAGACGTGTCAGAGCAGATGAGCAACATCACAGTGAAAAAAATCACCATTACGCGAACAGTCTTTAGTTATTATGCGAACAGTCTAAGACTTTAAAAGTTTCCCCATCTTCTGTGTAAGTCCTTCCGTTATCAATGAGTTCTTCAATGTAATAGGTATCTTCTATGGCGCCTTCAAAAGTCATAATTTCATCAAGTATTTGCTCAAACTCTTCAATATTAAAGTGGCCATTTCTAACATTCAGGGGAAGATCGCAAAGGTAGCCCTGCTCCTCCTCTTCCTCTTCTTCTATCGGCCCCTCTGCGCCTTCAAAATATAAGCGATAGTCACCATCGTCAAGCAAGCCTTGCTTGTGCTCGCTAATATCATGTAAAGCATGGGTGGTGCATACCCAAAAATCTAAGTCCGCGTATTGCTTATTCAAAAGCAGCATTGAAAAATTAAAAGTTCGCTCTTGATACAGGAACAAAGTTTCGTCTTCAGCAACTAATCTGGTTATAGCTTTCTCCAGATCAAAGTTTCGCTTCCCATCAAAGCCTTCTTTGTGATTTTCGTGCTCAACCTCCCACTCAGGATACTGCTTAAACAATTCATAGTATTCTGTGTATTCCATCTGGCTATTCTCCTTTCAGGAAATTCATTAAAGGAAAATCGTATCTACTTCTTGCGGTATACCTTCCATTCAAGGTCCAAGGGTTGTATGTATTTTTTTTACATGGCTCAATCTTGTCTCCCATAACAGTAACTCGCTGAATGATTCTTTCGCCAATGAAATCATTTAATACAAAATGTTGCGTGCAGCGATTATCCCACATAGCAATGGTTCCTTTTGTCCATTTATGTCGAACAGTAAAATCTGATTTCTTTACCCACTGAGTTAAAAAATTTAACAATAAATCGCTTTCTTCAATGCTCATTTCAACAATTCTTCTTGTGAAGTGTTCATTTACATATAAAACGGGCCCTTTACCATCGGGGTGCTTCCTAACAACAGGATGGATTATCATTTGCTCTGGACGAAAATGAGGTGCTGCATCATGCAAAGCAGACAAGCTCATGCATAAGTCTTGCATTGGCTCAGAAAGAGAGTCAAAAGCTTTGCATAAATTTGTCCACATGGTATCCCCTCCCACCTCAGGGCATTCAACCATATGCAGAATAGACATCAGCGGTGGAGATTTTAAAAAAGTCATGTCAGTGTGCCATTCATCGGCAACCCCTCCCTGGGAGGCAGCGAGCTCAAATATTTTTGGATGCTTTATATTGGGATTAGCTAGGTTTGGATGGCCTTCTAATTTTCCAAAATGCCCTCCAAATGCAACATGCTCCTCAATCGTTGGTGATTGATCGGGTAAAAATAAAACCATATGCTCAGCCAAGAGTTCTTTAATAACCTTTACTTCTTTTTTGGTTACATTTTTAATTGAAGGCCCCTTTAACTCTGCGCCAAGAGAGCCCCCAAGCTTAGTTACAGCCCAATGGTTAGGAAGTGAGATATTATCTTTCATTCATGCAGATTATCATTGCTTGATAGTAATAGGAAAATAATTCCTTTTGCTAAAAAATTCTTGAACGGTAGAGTCTGCAACTTGTTGAATCTTTAATGCATCTTCAGGATCTATGTCTTTAATTCCTTTGTTGCCTTCGACAGCAGTTTTAAAAATAGTTGCAAATACTACAGCTGCTGCAAGATAAGTCCCTTCTTTTGATGGATGTCTTAGATCTCGGGTATATAGATCAATATCTGGGTATGCTTTGGTAAAGCTATAGAATGCTTCGCCTGCAGGGATTAACAATATATTATTTTTATTTGCTGCTTTAATAAATTCTTGACGAAGTTCTTGCATCATCAACGGCTTATTCTTGTAGGGCCAAGACATAAAAAGCATAGGTTCCATACCTTTAGATCTAATTGTTTCTGAATGCTCGGCAACATACTTATGAAAATTATCTTTGGTCATTGGGTGAATTGGGCACAGGCTGCAGTCCATAAAAATAACAGCGTCTATTGAGGTATCTTCAGATTTTATATACTCATTATCGTTACCAGTATCAATTCGAAAACTTCCTATATTTTTATTATCAAGATAGGACTCTAAGGGATGCCAGGAAAGAGATGATCCATTGATAGTTATTGATCGCTGCTTCAGTGACTCAATTGATTTATCATTTTTGACCAGCTGATTCAAGTAATTGTGAATGCTGTTGTTGTAATAGAAAAAGCTATTTCCCACAAACATTAAGGAGTCAATTTTTTGAGTATATGGAGCTGTCACTTCAACTTCTGCTGCCTCGATTAGCGCGGACAAAGATGCGATAAAAATGAATGTGAGGAGGATGTCTTTCATCTATTCATCTATGTTTTTAATCATTGACCCCGAAGGGGCTGAGTTTGGCTTGCCATACTCTCCATATGCAAGTTTATTGATACCAAAAAATAGCCCTATTATGAGACACCCAAAGATTACCCAGTTAATCCAATTATTCATTAGTAATTTTAAGTTGGAGATTAGAACTGGCTTGTTTGATTCCACCAATATTTTTTGCATTTATATAACCGATACTTTGCAAAGCTTTCTCCGCTTTGGCTGACCTTTTGCCGCTTCTACAATATAAATATATTGTTTGCTCTTTGTTCTCAGTTGCAAATTCTATTTTTTGCAAAATCTTATCTAAAGGAATATGTATCGCTGTTTCAATATATCCATCATTCCATTCAGCATCTGTTCTTACATCTACAAGAATTGGATTTGATGCTTGAGTTGTCTCAAGTGTATCTTCTGCAAAAGCTCCAAAGCTTCCAAAGCTTCCAAAGACCATCATTATTAGTAAGATTTTTTTCATAAATTGAATATATCAGAGAATTGGGATTGATTAATAGCTTTGCTTTTGAGGGATGCAGACATCAAAAAAGTAAACTTGGTGGAGCTAATGGTTCAAAATTGGAACCAACTAATTCCTAAGTTCATTCTACTGCATAGGCTCTCTGAGGAACACTCATGAAGCCTGATATTAAAGAAATCATCCGCAATGAGTATTTCCATGGCTATCCTTGATGATCTGATTCATGAATATAATGCAGACTCCTCTATTATTCTTCGGCATCTAGCCATTCAAATCAATGAGCTAGAATTTGTGATGGCTCTATTTTTCTTGTCTATGAAGATATTTAGAAATAATTGCTTCAGGTGCAAGTATTTTTTTTCTAGATGTTCTGGTGGCAAATAAAATTTCAAATATTAGAAGAATTAATGACAATATCAAACAGAGCATACAAAGAATAAATGCAAACGAAACAAAACTATCTAACAAAATTTTATAAATACCTCCAACAAATAGTGAGCCAATAACAATACAAACTATTAATGCGCTAAAAGTACAAAGAAAAATTGCTATATTTATAAATCTAGTTCGAAAAATTAATCTTTTACGACTCAATAAAATGATTTCTTGATCATGAGCATTAATAAGAGCAAGGTAACTTTCAAGGTATCTTAGCCTGTCAATAATCCTACCAAGTCTTCCTGTCATAACATTTAATAATGCTCATATACCAGCCAGTAAAAAAACTGGGGTCACTGCTGTCTGCATTATTTCTGAAATAGATAGGTATTCTTGCATTGTGTTTAAAATTGAAGATGAGTTTTAGAATTAATAATAATAATTATCCACTAAAACATATGGTAGAGCTATAATGAGTTATGATTTTTAAAAATTTATTAGACTCGATCGGCAACACTCCAGTTATTAAAATAATAAATATTGCTCCTAAGAATATTAATCTTTATGTAAAAGCTGAGTACTTTAATCCTGGTGGATCTGTGAAAGATAGATTGGCTCTCAATATTATTAAAAAAGCTGAAAAAAATGGTGATCTGAAACCAAATCAAACCGTTATAGAAGCTACAAGTGGAAACACAGGTATTGGTTTAGCAATGGTCTGCGCCAATAAAGGTTATTCGTGCGTAGTCACGATGCCTGATAGTACATCAATCGAAAGAAGAAAATTGATGAGATTTCTTGGAGCCAAAGTTCTGCTCACGCCTGCATCAGAAGGAACTATTGCTGCTTATAATCTTGCAAAAAAATTATCCGATAAGAATGATTGGTTTTATGCAAGACAATTCGAGAACGAAGCAAATGCTGAAATTCATGAACAAACTACTGCTATAGAAATTCTTAGCGATTTTAAAGATTTAGGATTAGATTACTGGGTATCTGGTTATGGAACGGGGGGGACATTTAGTGGAGTATCTCGTGTTTTAAGAGAACATTCTCCTGATACAAAACTTATAATTACTGAACCTGATAATGCTCAATTAGTTAAAAGTTCAATAGCACAAAAAAGAAATACTGATGGCTCGCCATCAAGCTCACATGAAGCTTGGAACCCTCACCCTATTCAGGGCTGGACGCCAGACTTCATCTCATTAGCGCTTCAAGAGTCAATTGATAATAAGTATTTTGATGAAAATATTCCTATTTCAGGCGATGAAGGTATTTATTGGTCTCATCAACTTGCAACCAGGGAAGGAATAATTACTGGTATATCAGGTGGCTCAACATTTGCTGTAGCAATGAAGATTGCAATGGATGCACCAAATGAATCAAATATCTTATGCATGCTTGCTGATACTGCTGAAAGATACTTATCTTCCGCTTTGTTTGAAAAAATAGATTCCGAAATGAATGATGAGGAAAAGAATATTTTAAATTCTATTTAATTTTTTTTGCAGGAATTCCAGCTACTGTAGTATTTTCCTCAACATCGTCAAGAACTAAGCTTCCAGCAGCCACAACAGAATTTTTGCCTATTGTTATATTTCCTAAAATTGTACTAGAAGCAAAAATTGAAGCTCCTTCTTCGATCTTGGGATGCCTGTCGCCCCTTTTAAAGCCCTGGCCACCAAGTGTAACGCCTTGAAATATTGACACATTTTTTTTAATTTTTGTTGTCTCGCCAATCACCACACCAGTTGCATGATCAATCATTACCGAGCTATCGATTGAGGCAGCGGGATGAATATCAACACCAAAAACTTCGGATGAACGATTTTGAATGAACAAGGCCATAGTATGTCTCTCATCGTGCCAAAGTGCATTACTAGCTCTATATGCAGCTAAGCCCTGAAAGCCTTTGTAAAAAAGAAGTGGGGTAGATAAGTATTTGCATGCTGGATCTTTTTTTTGAAAAAATAAAATATCATTTATTAAATGATCCTGAATTGAATCCTGTTGATTATAAGAGGACATGATAATTTTACTTAAGTCACTAGAGGACAAAGCATCATTATGAAGTTTAGACGCAACAATAGCGGATGTAGCTTCCATTATATTATTTTTAGATAAGATTAAACTTTCTAAATACTTTTTTAATGATGGTTCGGCATGTATCCTAAGAATTATCTCTTTTTGTATTTTTTCCCAGGTAGTATTAATCATAGTTGGTGAATTATATTGCAATATGACTTCAAAAACCTCTGCAAACCAGAACTACCTTGCTCATAGTCCTTTTGATATCAAAAAACTTTAATCCTTTCACTGGTAAATATGGTGGAGCTAGGCGGGATCGAACCGCCGACCTCTTGCGTGCCACGCAAGCGCTC
>ERZ887830.788-NODE-788-length-19337-cov-12.333057_pt1 | contig 19337 bp, 30 predicted proteins | sample MGYA00521101_ERZ887830 | MGnify/ENA primary metagenome ERZ887830 (study PRJEB32303, sample SAMEA104408592) | aquatic metagenome | biome: Marine water; feature: Pelagic; material: water | place: Baltic Sea | collected 2014-06-05T16:38:00 | depth 1,762 m ... | reverse complement strand
CTCTCTCTCTCTCTCTCTCTCTCTCTCTCTCTCTCTCTCTCTCTCTCTCTCTCTTCCTCTCTCCCTGTCTTCACGCCACGCACACCACCACGCACACCACGCGCACCACGTCACACGCCACACGCCACACGCCACACACACGCCTACACGCCTACACGCCCACGCACACGACACACGCTCCCTACGCACACAAAACAGCAACGCGATGGAGACTGACGCACAAAACACTGGACGCCCCAAGCGCAAGGCAGCCTTTGCCGCCGAGCAGCGCATGAAGGACATCGACGGGGACAGTGACAACAACGACCCGCTCCCAAGCGACGACTACGAGCAGAGTGAAGAGAGCGGAGGGGAAAGTGACTCGAGTGCGACGAGCGACGCCTCTGCCACGCAAGAAGCCGGCCTCACGCGCCTCAGGAATGCTGCGTTGACGAAGGGCAAGGAGCTGGCCAATGTGGTTGGCGTGACACTCAAGGAGATAAAGACGTTTGCCAATGGCGGTATGGCAGTGTCAGTGGAAGGCGACCTGGACCGCCTCGCATGGGAACACGATGGCGCGTGTACAATGTCTCTTATGACAAAGCTTCGTGTCCCCATTCAAGACGTGAGCTACGACTCGCTTGCCAGCGTGCTTGACCCTCTCACAGAGATGCGGAGCCGATCCGAATTTGCACGGAACGAGCTCATTCCGCTGCTTCCCCACGGCGGGTCGATTGCAAACCTCATTTTGCATCCGCGAGAGGCAATGCGGATTGTTATCACGGCGCACGCGCTGACGGCTGGTCGGATCGAGTGCGAGAAGCTGCAGGAAGGAGTCGAGAACGTGTTCGTCGCCATGTTTGGAGGCAAGTCGCAGTATGCCGACGCAGCAAGCGCCACAGTCAGCATGGATTCCGTTCTTGAGGGCCTCAAACCTCGTGTCGTTGCCTGGGTGCAACGCGCGAATGCCCTTGACGACGCAGCCTTCTTTCGCCGGCTGATCTTCAACGTGGGGGAGCTTGGCAAGGACACAAGCGTCGTCCGCGACGTGCTTGGACTCACCCACCGTCCTCTGAGCGCGGCGTACATGGACGATGCCTACAAAAAGGGAGATTCCAGGATTGTGCAGGGCAGCGGAAAGTGCATGGCCCGACTGCAACTCGCAGACTACGAGAACGGCGAATGGCCACGTACGCTCAAAATCGACGTTGAGAACACCAAGTTGCGCAAGAAGGGCCTCACCTGCTTGGGTGACGGCAAGGACGTCGGTGTCTGTGCAATGTCACAGAGCGCATTCGACTGCAACGACCCGCGCGGGGCGATCGAGGCGATTCAACAAGCAGGCAAAAAGGAAATGATGAAGGCGGCACGACGTAAACTGGGGTTTCGCTGTGAAGAAGAACCAGGCTACGACATTGACGGGTGCTACATGCACGTCCGCTACAGCCATTCTGTCCCGAAGATTGCAAAGTACTCTGGGGAGAATGTGTGGCGCTTGATCGGCAAGGCAAGGAATTTGCCATCACTCCTCACTGTCACGATTCTCCCGGAAAAGGTCATCCTTGACAATTGCTACATCCAGGACAGCGTCCTTTCAGATCTGACCCATGCACAGAAGCAGAGGCTTTCGACGAGGCGCGCGATGGCCGAGCGTTCCTAGACAGCCAGACAGCCAGACAGCCAAGTAGTGCAGAACGATGTACTTAAAGGCTAATATTTATGGAACTGACAACCTAAATGAGCGTTTCTACACAACTCCTCGAAACCCTTTACACCATTTTCGATTCGATCGACAACGAAATCCCGGATTACACCGTAAAATGGCGTACATTTCTGGCAACAAAAGATGCGAACGAGGTGCTTACCTACCTGCAATCGGTTCTCGCTCCACTCGCAGGCGCCATTCAGACGAATAATGAGGACGAAATGCTCCGTATTCGACCTGATGACAATCTCGAACCGCTGTTAAAGCTGAAGGCTGACACAAAAGAAGCGATTTGGGCGCAACTTAGCCTAATAGTTACTCTTTGCACGACCCTGAGCATGTTGCCGCCCGATATGATCACTCAGATCGATTCTCTGGTGTCGAACCCCGAAATGTCGAATTTGGTCGCGAACCTTTTTGGCAACATGAACCACGACTCAAAACAAACGCCAGAGAATGCAAATTCGGCACAAAACAAAATGCGGCGTCTCGTTTGAGTTAAAGCTAAAAAAAACGTTTGGACTTGAGTAAAATGTCACGCGAAATTATTACGTTAGCAGACGGCATTACAGATTCTGTATGGACCGCGCAGACAGATGTGTGCTGCCATTGGTGTTGCCACTCTTTCACCTCGATTCCCATGAAATTGCCGTACAAGAAAATGCAAAACGGTCGACTTCGATGTCAAAATGGACCTTTCTGTTCGCTAAATTGCGCCAAGGCTAGCGCGACTCGTCTAAATGTGGACCCAGGGCTCTTACACATGTTGTGGTCTAAAATCGATCCCCATTCGCACGTTTTCACGCATCGCATTTTCAGCGCACCGCCTTGGCAGAGTCTGAAAAAGTTTGGCGGACCATTGACGATCGACGAATTCAGAGATGGTTTCGTTATGTTTCCAATGACACGCGCACCGCCGCGACGAGAGGCGCCCGTATTTTCGCGACGCGATCTCGTGCTTGTCCACAGCGACGTTTCGGTACACGTCGAGCTGCTGCAAACACACACGCACGTCGACCAAACGCGATTGTCGCTCACACGTAAGCCAGACGAGTCGACGACGCAATGCAAGTACAAACGAACAAAGTGTGAACGTACGACGCTCGACGCCTTCCTCGCGCGCGCTTAGTCGAGCAAAAAGATGTCGTCGTGCACAAGAGCCTTGTAAAGCTTTTCGCCGAGCAAGTGGCGAATTTCGTCGTGCATTTCGATGTCATCGATCGCTGGCATTTTTTCGTCGGTGCGCAAAAGTTCGACGACATCCATCGTGGGCGGCGAGGTCGGTCGTACGGACACGTCATTGAAGACGACGAATTGCGACTTGCATGGCGCTTTGGGTGCGACGCGCGGCGGTGCGGGCGGAAAGAGCGACGACATCAAAGCGATAAAATTGGTTTTCCCAAAATTTAAAATATGTCCTGAAGAAAATGAATCTTGATATCGCACGTCAAAAACTCCGAAACGTTGCACTGCAGATCGAACCCGAATCGATTGTGGAATGTCTGAAAACTGTGATTGAGATCGTGGAAATTTCGCAGATTCCCAAAGCCGAACAGGACGACGCCGTCGCGGAGCTTCTGCGCGAAATCATTGTCGACGCTCCGATCACAGATGAGCGCGAGAAGCTGTTGCTCGACATGGTGGACGCCGGCATCGTGACGCACATGTCTCGCGTGATCCACGCGGCCGCGCGCGGCGAGCTGAAGATCGAGTCGACTTTTCTTACCGTGAAGACCATCGTCGAAACTATCGGTCTTCCGCGTCTTCTAGAGTGCTGCTGCAAAAAAAACCTCTGAGTTAGACATAACACACGATGATGTTCACATCTTGTAATATTCCTACCGCTATGATCGCGTACACGTTTTTGTTGATCGCTGGGATTTTCGCAGCTCTCAGCGTCAATTATTACAATCGAAGTACCGATCACAGTCAGTTTCGCACCATTATGAATTACGTCGCCATCGGAGTTCTCGGTTTGCTGGCGGTGCTCGCTGCGACCGTCGTCTTCGCACCGTTTTTGAAAGACACAAAAGCAAAAAGGGATGTTCGAAAAAAAGCAGTCGCTGCAAAAAAAGAAGAAATAAATGCTCGGGACCAAGTTAACCAAGCAGAAAATCGGGCGAAAGAGGCAAGAAATCAATTAGATAAAGCAAGGTTAAGGAGGTCACAATCGCTTCCATCGAAGCGAAGGAGGCTCTATAACGGGAGGAATAGTTCCTATAATACGGGGTTTAGTTAAACGCTTGCCTTGAACGCTGACGACCGTTTTATAAATCGGATCCGCCTCGCAAAAACTAATGCATTCTTTCAGAAACCCGCTCAGTAGGTACATGATCGGCGCGTGCGGATTCGGCGCGTCTGAATGGTCGGCGGCGGCGCTTGCGGTACGACGCGCGGCATCTTGACGCCCAATTTTCATTATTTAAATGATTCAATTGGCCAATGAAATTCCACATCTTCGCGGCTCCATTGGTAGTGGGCCGTATTTAATTCGACGATGATGATGCGAGTATTTTCAGGCGTATAGCCCAAATTTTCGTCCAAGCGCTCGATGCTCGCCATGAAGTCCTTACCTGCTTCAAATGCCAGCGGTACGCCAGTGTAAAAGCAGCGGAAATTTTGAGCTTTCAGTTGTTCCCATAGACTTCGAAGGGTGATCGTCGGTTGCGCGTGCAAAGGTTTATTATGCTTTTTTCGAATTGTATTGCGACTTGTCGTGCTTTGGAAAGAATCGCGCCACATCGTCCGAAGTTTTTCGAAGACGATATTGAAAGATGCAGGTCTGGGAACATGATCTTTAGCTTCGAATTCGAAATGGCGATTTTTGCATATACCGCGGAGATGGTCATAAACGGATTGTCGGGAAATTCCGCAGTATGTTGCTGCTGCTGGTCGATTTCGATGTGGAATCCACTCCACTGTACCTTTTCTGCGTGAAAAAATGGATCTGTCATGCTCGTGAAAAAGCAAATGAGATTCCATGTCTTCCTCATCAAAAAGCTCGTCAAAAATTGGTTGGCGGCGTAACTCGTAGATCTCATTATACTTTTTTCGCGTCCAATGGAGTGACTTGTGAATGACTTGGAATTTTCGGTGGACGATGATGATGTTGTCGTAATGGTAGGCCCGATTATTTTTCAAACGCTCAATGGAAATTTGGGAAACGTCATTCGTCAAATCGATGCCGCTGATATGACAGCGCCCATTTTGTTGATGCCATGTTTCGAAAAGCTCAGTTTGGGTCAGCGTCGAATCTTCTAATTGAACGCTTTTTCCTTTTGCGTGCGTTATGGCCAGCCTGAGGCGTTGTCTCAATATGCTATGAAGATCCATCCATTTTCCCCTTTTTGAAAAATGTGAGGCTTTAACACCCTTTTGAGGCAAGCTCAGTAGGTAGGTTCATGATCGGCGCGTGCGGATTCGGCGCGTCTGAATGGTCGGCGGCGGCGCTTGCGGTACGACGCGTGGCATCTTAACGCCCATAAAGAGCGCGGCGCACCGGTCGAGTTGGACCGAGAAGAGGGTGCGACCACCGCCGTTGGCGAAGTCGACAAAGTTGGTCTGCATGCGCAAAAATGTTGGCTTCGGTCCGTGCGTGCTCTCCACGAAGCCCACGTACGACAACAGACCGCCGGAGCGCACCTTAAGTCGGTTTTGCGCATCGATGCCCGCGTAGCGAACCATAATCGGGCGCGATTCTTCCTTCGCCTTCTCGACATCTTTGCACAACTTTTCGAAAAAGGTGTCGAGGATGGCGTGCTCCGCGGCGGTCAAATTTGGTTTCGACACCAACTCGAGAATGACGGTTGGCACTTCCTTCAGTCCTTCGTTGTTGCAGTGGTCGCGCAAATCGTCGACGCTCATTTGACCCCAATCGATCGTACCGCTCACGACGCGTTTGCACGACATCGCTTCTTATGTATTTAAAAGACAAAAAAAAACGATCTTTAAATGCAGTCTATGAACGATTCCTTTCAAATTCGAGTCGAAGTTTCTGGTCCGACCGATCAAGAACTCGAAGAACCAGAAACGATCTCGCTACCCTCACACTCGCGCAGCGGTCGCAAAGTGACGCAAGTGCAACGCTACAGTCCGATCGAAGACGTTGAAGACGATGACAGTTAAAGCTTTTAAAAATCTTCCCACTTCAATATGGAGGAAGTTCGCGTACATCTCGAGTCCGACGATGAGCTGATCACGCCGGTCGCACCCACGAAATCCAAAAGATGGTACAGCGTCCTCACCCGCCGGACAGACGATCTGCGCGACGCTCTCATCATCGCATGCATCGTCTTTGTCTTGCTCATTCCAAATTTGCAGCAAATACTTCGTAGCATGATTCCCAATTCGAGCGCGTCGCTTTTGATGACTGTAAATGCATTAATCGTCGCGAGTGTTTTTTTGGCATCTCGTTAAAGAGTAAAAGTTTTTGCGAAAAAAAAAATGCTGCGTCTAAAAACCATCCAGACGGTGGCCTTTCGTTGCCTCATCGAACTGCTCAAAGATATTCTGATCGACGTCAATTTCGTCTTTGATGAACACGGCATGTCGCTCATCACGATGGATAATCGTCACACAGTCTTGGTTCAGGTTTTGCTCAAAGCGGAACATTTTGAAGAATATCTTTGCTCGAATCGCACCATTGTCGGACTCAATTTAGGAAACCTCTTTCGCCTGATCAAAAGTCTGAGCGCCAGCGATGTGCTCGCTTTAGAGATCGACAAAAACGACCCGACGCGACTCATCGTCGAAATTTCAAACGCAGATAAGAAGACCTTCACAAGATACAAGCTCAATCAGTTGGATCTCGATGAGGTCAAAATTGATATTCCGCAAATCAACTTCGATACGCGCGTTAGCATTTCGGCGTCGGAACTGCAGCGTCTCGCCCGTGACATGGCCCAGCTTTCGGAGCACGTAACACTCGCGCATCGCGACAGCTGTCTATGCTTCGAAGTGGACGGCAACTACGCGTCTCAAGTGACGGAGCTCGCCGAATTCGGTACGAGCGGCCTACAATTTCTTGACCGATCGGACGAGAATACCTTTTTTGGCACCTTCAGCGTAAAATACCTTTCCATTTTCACACGAGCCAGTCTTATGGCGTCGAACGCTATTTTATCGCTCAAGCCCGAATATCCGCTGGTTATCGAATATCCGGTGGCATCTCTCGGGAGTATCGTCTTCGTTCTTGGCGCCACGACCATATGAGTCTTTTTTTTATATTTACAATTAACGAATTGGTATGTCGTCTAATAATACTACATACGCACGAAGAAAAAGACAAGTAAAAAACGTTACCGGGTATGTTGGACCTTTACTCATGAATCGACCGATCATACTCAAGAGTTGCGTCAATGTGGCGGATATTTTGTTTCAATTCTTAGGCATATTGGACCCCAAATATTCGATGCCAGGCAGTGTTACCAGACTTGGTTTGTTTGGCACTCTCGACGCTATTCGCATAGGGCTTGATAATTCCATAATGCTCTTACGAGGTTACGGTGTGCGCGGAAATCTCGCACGAAGAATGATTCCGTCTACCTTTCGACCGACAAAGATAGAGGCAATCATGTCGGCCGGCTTCGGAATGTCCGTGCTGCAATCGTTCGATGGCTTTTGGGGTCGAGCGACATCGATCTCGTTTTCAGTTGCCCAGATTGCTTCCAATATGACAGCAAACACGACACGAGTTATGAGAGCGCCGAATATCGCAACGAAGGTTTGGAGCTCGGGTTCGTTTCTTTACAATATGGCACTCCTCATCACGCTTATAGGGGGATTCATCGCGACGATCGATACACAAAGCACTCAACACGATCTACAGACCATCTTTGTTGTGCTTCACATTATCAAAGCCGGCGTCACAATCATAATATCTCAACTCCAATTTCTGTCGCAGCGATTCAATTACCGCCAAAATTCATTGCGACTTTGCCCCACGAACGCAAACACCATGGAACGACGCGTCAACACGACCCTCAAATCATATTTCTGAGCGTCGTTCGCAAGGATCCGAGTGCTTGCAAATACGCTTTATCGAGACATGTGAGCTGCTTCCTTAAACCGTCCGAGACATTATGCAGCTCACGACCCAGTGCGTCGACGGTGTACAGCGCAGACTCGGCCGCCGCCGTGATTCGCGCAATGTCGTCGTGAGATTTCGTGAAGCGATTTCGGTGCTTACAAAAGAAGACCGCCCATTCGAGCACGTGCAAAATTCGGACGCCAAAGCCGCCGCTCGGTACGACGCAGACAATGGCGTTTCCGACTTTACGAAATGACAAACGCTCTCGATGAAACTTGGCGACGCTGGTGTTAATGGAGTAAAAGATGCCGAACGTTGCGTCGCTTTCTTTGATGTCGCGCTCGAACTTCTCAAATTGCGCGAACGGTACGGTGCTTTGGTAGTTTTTGTATTCGATAAGAATTGTGAAATTGTCGCCGAATAGTTTCCGGTCGCAGGCGTGTGGACTTCGCGAAGTGTCTTCGATTTGAAATTCGGGAAAATGGTCGCGAATGAGCTCATCGAAGGACATTTCACCGGTTCGACCTCGGTGCGTGCTTTTGTGAGACTGAGCGATGAGTGCTGGTGCTACGCCGTAGAGGATATCGGTCATTTTTTCAAAGGCCAGTTTCTGATCAATGCTCATACCAATTGGTGCTTGCGTCGGTATCATGGTATGCGATATGTGGAGCAATGAATTTAAGACTGCGTCTCGGTCTTCGAATGGAATATCGCATATCCAGTTGTTGCAAGGCGCGAGCCTGAAGGTGATTTCCATGGCACTCGTCGAAAACTGTCGTCCTTTAACTGTTTTGTCAGCCCTCAAAACGTGTCAAAATGCGAAGTTTTTGGATTTTTGCAGCGCTTTGGCTCAATACCGCAAATGGCAATTGCTCTTCACAATTGACAAATTGCCGTGCGATATTCTTCGTCATATAGCCAAAAAGCTCGATTCGAATTCGCGTGTTGCTTTCTATAAATCACTGCACGGCGTTGGGTTCGGTGACGACCTTGCGCAGGCTCGACTATCTCAGAGCATCAAACAAAAGCTTGCAAAAATCGCCCACGAGTTGCAAGCGTTGCGCTATTACGGCACGGTTTTGATCTTCGCAGACACTTCCGTTTTCACTCCACAACCCAAACCAATCGCTCGTATTTGGGTACATAATTTACATCGCATTTTTGCAGAATCTTTTATCGACATCGCGCAGCTCGAAAAGCGCGCGCAAACGTGCGTCTCGAAGAATTTACCGCACGTTACTTTACTTGGATATGTCGACACCGAATCGACGCAAGATTTGCTCTTTATCACCTCGACCGCACCAAACTCGCAACGCGATCTCGAAAACTGGATGTAATGTTCGCAATTTGCTCGAACTCTTGCTTTTTTTGGAAAAACATCCAGATACGTTCTTCGCAAAAAAAATGCTTACACAGACCTACTATTACGCTCATCGCGATCTCGCGCTCTTACTTGAATTCGACGAGAGGCTACATGAACAGAGTGGATTCGTTTGGTACGCCTTTGTAGCACCAGTCTCTTACAATCTCGAGCCCGAACGACTCCAACGTCTTCGAGCTCTTTGGGTTGCGGCAGCATCGCCCTCTTCGGAGGAGAACGCGGATATGACACGCAGGCGCCACGAGAACGCGTTTTGGATGCGTATGCGCTTCGGCTGAGCGTCGACGCGTCATTACGCCGTGTCTTCGGCCTCCACGACGTGTGCGGGCTCCGTGGACGCCGTGTCTGAGGCCGTGTCGGTGTCGGTCTCGGCCTCCACGACGTGTGCGGGCTGCGTGGGAAAGAGGACGCGGTTGACCGCGCGGTCCGGCCGCGCTGCCGTGGCGTTTTGGCGCACGACGGGCGGTGGCGACGTCGGGGTTGCGAAGGGCGACGGTGTGCTGTAGTGCGCCACGGTCTTCATGGGCGGAGGAGTCGGCGTCGGTGCGGACATGGTTTGAGAGTCTCGAGGAAGTCCTGGTCCCGACTTGGTCCCGACTTTGACAAACGGTTTTTGGTTTTTGAAACACGATAGAATCTACTTTGCATCTCAGATCCATTTTCAAAGTCTCCGGCATGTCCGACGCCGTGCTCCTTCGTCGTTGCGCTCGCATGTTGGCACAGGAACTCTTTCTGACACACACCGCGACGCAGCACGAAATCAACACGGTCGAGCACGCGCTGAAACGCACCATCAAAGAACTGCTCCATTCGCGCGAACTGCTCAGGCTGAGTGGAGCAACACTGACGCGTCAAGAAACCCTTCACGCAACTTGCCATCGCGTCGTACGCAAACTTGGAGTTCCTTGCAAACGACGCTCTCTTCAGCGCATGCCAGCCATCATCGCGCACACTCTTTTGCTCCAAAAAAAATAAAGTTATGAGTCAAGAGAACATGACGACAAGCCCGATGGTTGCTCGATCGGGTCAAGACAAGACCGTCAAGCTGTACCGCGATTTATCGACCAAGCGAGCGCGCCGCGTTTTCATCACCTCCAACTCGTTCGACTCAAAGACCGTCATGGATGCTCGATTCCCTCCATTCCGCAACGTCTCAGGCATCAGTCTCGTTTTCGCACACTTCGATTCCGTAATGCCACAAACCTTCATGTGCATCGATAATTTACAAACGTTTGTCGAATTTCCGCTTCGCAAAGAAGGCAACGCGAACGACGTCGGTCCAGTGTCCAAAGCCTTTGCGTTTTACGGACAAGATAATGCATCGAGCAAGCCGATGCACAAATACGAATCAACATTATGGTTTCCGACACCACTACCGGTACTCGATCGTCTCTCGATTTCTATCAGAGATCTGAACAACGAGATTGTTGAATACAATAATTCTCATCCTAATTTCGATTCTGAGTATGAGCTCTTTTACGCGTTCACGTTCGACGTCTTTTGTGATTCATAAGTATTATAAATCAATCCACGATGTTGAGATCGTTCAGACAGCATTTGGGGAACAGGTATGTGCACAGGATCCAAAGCGTACGCTGCCGTCATCATGTTTTGACTCTCACCAACAAAAAAATCGCCTTCCTTTTTACCAACACAAAAAAAATGTATTTTAGAGTAAAATGCAAATGAACGATCCGCATAAATTTGAGATGTTGCTGGGCGATTTGCCGTCGCGCTTTCGACCAATCTTTCATACGCAGTCAACGAATCGGCGACCGCAAACCCGGATTTTGACACCCGAGTATCCCGAGCCCTCGCCACCCTTTCGACTTTTCGTTTCGAATTCGCGAGCCAGATCCTGAAAAAAAAATACGCACGAATTACAAATGCGAACGGGTTTCGATCTCGTAGAAAATGCAAATGACAAGGTCGACGACTTAAAGCAACGTGCTTTACATATCATACATCTCTTAATGAAACAAGCAATTCGAACGAGTCTGAGGTTCGTCCATTTATGTGGTCGCAAAATTGTGACACCTATCGACATCAGAATGGCGCTTATTTACGAAGCGCACGTGTTTTTGGAGAGGGAGTCGTTGGGCGACGAAAGCGACGAAAGCGACGAAAGCGACGAAAGCGACGATGGAAGCGACGACGAAAGCGACGGAAGCGACGAGTTGGAAGAATTTACGACCCAATTCGTCGGAGATAATTACGACGACCGCGTTTTTCACGCGCAAGTTGTGGGGTTTACTGACAATTTCGAAACTTGGCATCCTATCGATCCAGTGAAACAATTTTTCCGAAACACGATTGCAAAACTCTAAAATGCAGTGCGCACATGAGAACATTGTCACATGCACGCGCACGCACGAAGTCATTTGCATCGAATGCGGAGCGGTGCTTCAACAGAGTGCGACCGCCGACGAATTCGCCGCAAATGAACGCGCCGGCAGCGTCGGTTCAGTGGTGCCACTCAATCTCCAATTTGCGCAACATATTGCCGATGCAGACCGTAATCGAGCTCGTCAGCAAATGTTGCGCGAAGAACGCTTAGTTACGCAGCTTCTGACCGCGCTCGATGTGCCGCTACAGCATCTCGGACGCATCCTCAACTTGATCGAAACCATGTTTATCATCACAGCTCATCGATGGCGCGGACGCAAACGGTCGCTTCTTCGCGGAGCCTGTGTGGCGATTGCGACACAAAAGCAAGGTCTGTACATCGACGTCGACGATGTCTGTGCAAAGATTCGCGTCGCTCGACGAACCGCTTTGTACAAACAGATCCGAGAAATCCGCACGCTGCTCGCTGATTTGGGCACCGAAGCCGACATGACTCTGGTGAACTTTGAGCACGAAATTTCGACACACATTCACCGTTTCGCCCGAATGCTCGCACTTCCATATTCAAGAAACGCGGCGTCGCAAGATCAGATTGCGAGAATCCTGCACAATCAACAATTGAACTCGAAGGCGGCGCGCAGTCTTGCAGCCTTGTGTGTGTTTTCGGCGAATTCTCACATCACAGAATTTGAATTTTCGCAAGCGACTGGAATGAGTCTTGATACGACGCGACGCCTTCGTTGTCTGAGAATCGAATAAGGCGCCTATTCAAGCACCATTCGAACGCCGGGTTTCATCTCAATTCACGATGATAGGAGATTTATTTCTGTTATAACTCTTGCTGATGATGGGAGATTTATTTCTGTTATAACTCTTGCTCATTTTGATCAACATTTGTATCAATTTTTCAGTTTTTGTGTCAAACATATTTTTTGGCAGCCAAAATGCCGTGTTCGGATTGCTCGGCGATGAATTTAAATTCGTAACCTCATAGCTTTTTGTATACCATCGAATCCATGGCTTATAATATGTCGGATTGGAACGAGCTGACGTCGTCAAAGGTATATTGGATGGTAGCGGTAGAGGGCTCTTTGTGGCGAGTCCAAAATCGATAATTTTCACAAGTCGATTGTTCTCAAAATCTTTACTCACGAGTATATTATCAGCGTGTAAATCTGTGTGAAAATAGCCAGTCGCCCAAATCGCAAATATGGCCTCCCGAATGGTGTCAAGCAGCGCCTTCGCAATTGCTTTGTCTTGCATTTTGGCAGATTTTGTCGAAAATGCAAAAATTGTATCACAATATTCGCGAAGTGTTACGACGCCATGATTAAAAACCATGGCGTACATTTCCGGCCTGCCTCGTACCTGCACTGGTTCGGGAATGTACTTACGATATTTTGGCGACATTCGGAAGAAAATATCGCGGTGCACTTTTTTTTCGCGTTCCCCAACGTCTTTTCGAAACGCTCTTTTGACCACATATGCTTCGGGTGTGGTGGTGAATATATAAACTTGTCCTTGGGCACCTTCGCCAATTTGAAAGAGAGGAGACTTCGCTATTGTGACTCTACGAAGATTCATATATATATTTACCTCGACATTTTTTTGTCCAGAAATTCCGAAGTTGCCTTAAAGATTAGAGTTTGTGGTGTTGTCATTCATGTCGGAGCGCGAGTACGACTCGGACCTCGATGGGCTCGACGACGACCACGCCAACTTTTTGCGCAACGTCGACGACTTGTTGCAACCGCTGGAAACCGCATTGGCTCGTCGGGACGAGGAAAATCATCAAAGCTGGTGCGAACGGGTGCTTCCACGCGAGGTCAACGAGGACGATCTGAGCGTGCGCCAAACGAATGCGTACAAACGACTTCACCTCAACCTCATGAACGCCGAATACTACGTGAAACGCCGCCGACAAACGGACGAAACGGGCACGTGCACCACCGAAGCGCGCATCGATACCAATAAACATTTGCTCTGCTCTGCTGCAACTCTGCACGACGCGATGCAGTTATGGCGCACCAATACATCGCCGGTCTTGCAGCTCGTGTCAGATAACGCGGCGAACGAGGACACCGACGAGAAGCCGCAAAAAGCGTACCCATGGCAGCAACTACACGACGACATTGAGATCTTTGGCAGATCGCAAGGCTTCGTCATCAACAACGACAACATTTATCGACCCAAATTTCCGCACCCGCAAAAACCTAACTTTGTGTACGTGTTCTACATGAAAATTGCGGACTGGATCAACCACTTGTTCGGGAGCGAAGGGCCGTTCAGCAAAGATCTCAATCGCGCAAAGTGGAGTTTGGGCTCGTCGGCGAGAGTGCGCTCTGAGCTGGTGAACTCCTTTATGACGTGCACTTCGAGCCTCATTCCGCGCATTCGCCGCCATCGCCGCATCCACGCCTTCAAAAACTGCGTGTACTTGACCGCACATCCGATCAACCACACTCGAAGCGATGGCACCTCCCACATCGCTTACGAAGATATTCTACACTACTACGACTCGGATGACGTGCCAGAACCGCTGCAGACGCTCATCGCCCAGGGCTTTTCGGCCGTCAAGTACCACGATTACGACTTTATCGAGAATCGAATCGACGCGCTCGACCAGATTACCGAGGCACAGTTCGAGCCCGATATCAAAAAATGGCTGTATTTTGCGCTCGGTCGTTGTTTACATCCGGTTTCAGGCGATCTGTGCATCGACAATTTCCAGTTTTGTCTCTACCTATACGGTTTGGCTCGCACAGGCAAGTCGACGATACTCGAAAACCTTCTGACGCGCTTCTTCGACAATGAAGACATTTTTCCGATCGCAAACGAGATCGAGAGCGTCTTCGGTCTGATGGGGTCCTTGAACGAAGACGGAAGCAGCAAATTTTTGGGCATCGGTGGCGAAATTGGGAAAGATTTTCGGCTTCCAAAGACCGATTTTCAACAGATGGCGAGCGGAAACGTTGTGACCATTCGCGGCAAGAACCTTAGCCCCGTTTCGCTCCAATGGTCAGCCCCGATCGTGCTTGCCGGAAATTATGTACCGTCGTACAACGACAATCAAGGCGAATTTTCACGCAGATTGCTCATATTCTATCTGCGCAACGCGATCACCGAAGTCGATAACACGCTCAACACCCGACTGCGGGAGCAAGTGCCTGCAATTTTGGTGCACGTGAATCGTGTGTTTTTGGAAGTCGTCAACGTGTGTCAGCTGACACGCCAGCACGATCTCGAGAAGCATTTGCCCGATTACTTTCGAGACATGCGCACCGATATCATCGACGACGAAAAGACATTATCGCGGTTTTTGGCCTCGGACAAGCTCGAATTTCACCCGATTAGTACAATGCAGGCCATCGCCGACTACGAGACGGATCACGAGAACGACGTGTACTGGTACATATCATGGACGGAATTCCAACGGCTTTACCGACAATTCTGCAAAGACGAGTTCGGTCGATACGGTGATCGTGAAAAAATCGGTTGGCCTGAAATGCAAGCGGCGGCGGCGAAACGCAATTTGAAGACGACGCGCACTCTGCTGTACGGTCATACGAAGCGCCGCGACTATATTCGGGGAGTGCGTGCGAAGTTTATGTGACAATTTTTCCGAAAACTTAGGATCGAACAAGTTTGAGACGTTTCGTCATTTTGACTTCGCGGCTCTCTTGGAGGTGTTTCCACACGGTGTTTGCGACTTGTTTGGGTGATGCATCCGTGGATTTTGCGAGAATTTCGGTCATTTGTTGGACGGCGCGCTCCTCTTGAAGTGCTCGTGTCGATTTGCTTTCTGCCATCACGAGCTGCATGGCACCGTCATTGACGCGGCAAACGTCCAACTCTTCTTCGTCCATATATTCCAAAATTTTGGTGCTTGCCGCTTGTAGAACTTGGCGCAGCGTTTTGCACTGAGCTTGCAATTCTTGGAGCTGTTGCTTTGTCTCGATGTAAGTCTTGACACTCGTCGCGAAATCGTTGCAACTCATCTCTATTATTCAAAAAATCTTTATCCTTTAACGCGAGCTTGCACTAAAAGAAAGAGGCATAAGATCAATAAGAAGGCGCAAACAATCCAATCTCCGTTGCGTTTCCTTGCCGTTCGAGCAGCCTCGTCGGTGACCTTCCTGAGACTCTCGTCTTCAACCAATGGCTTCATATCTATTATAAATACACCTCAAGACTTTTCGACCGGATTCGACCGCGCGACCTTTCGCCTCAAAACTTAAAACTTACGCGGGACCTTTCGCGAACACCTGGATCCTCTTCGCTTTCAAGGTTGTCTTCGCGATTAAATGGCTTCCATCCGGCACCATGCGGACCCATGCGGACAGATTTGAACTAGTAGTCGTCGTCGATCGGAAACACTGGGTCGTCTTCTTCGTGAACGATGGCGAAGCCTGTGATGCCGGCGGGCGGAAAGATTTGCGCTTGGACGAGCTTCAGACTGGCCGTCGCCGTCGATCCAGTGAGCCAAACCGGACCGAGCTCGACCAGGGCGAGCACCGTGGATTTAGGTTGCACGCTCGACAGATCCACGACATTCTGTTGGTGATCAAAAAAAGAGGCGAGGCATCGGTTATCGCGGTGGTCGATCTTCACTTTAGCAAAGTCGGCGTACGAAGAATTTTTGTTCTTGCGGACGAAGCCCGAACAGACCATCTCCATAACGTCGATACTTTTGCCGGTCACGCCGGGCCACCAATCGGACTGGTGGTCGACGGCGTGCCGCAGCAGCTTTTCGTCGAGCTGCTTCAACGTCTCGTAAAAGTGCTTGAGCTTCTCGTTCTCCTCCATGCCCTTAAACGAGAGCGTCAGGCTGTACTTGGGTGGCGAACCGTCATCGGGTTGGTAGCGGTCGACGCCAAAAGGCAAAAACATCTTAGGTGTCTGTAGTACCGGCTGAATGGCGGAGTCGCCGTAGTTGATGAGAACGTGGCGACCGCGCCCAGACGAGTTGGTTTTCGACGGTGTAAAATGGACCTTCGAGACGTCGAAGTCCGTGCCGCGCAAGATGGTCGATGGCATGATTTGCAGACAACAAAAGCGATTTCTTTTTCCTTTAACACTTATTTTGTGTCACGCATTTTTTTCAAAGAAACGCCTGTGTAAAATTTTGGACGCTCATCAGTGGAAAAAGATACGTTTGCACGATCGAGTGGATTTCGCTGACACTTGCGTCGAAGTCGTTCATATGCGGACACGAAATATTGAGTTTGCCGCTCTCGAAAATCGAAAAGGAAATCAGACGAGTTTGAACGAGAAATTTGGCGCTCACGGCCTGACGCTTGTCCGAATCGAAGAATGCGAGGCGCAATTGCGGATGCGGGCTTAAATCCAATACAGTCTTCAAGTTGCGCAAACCGACGCGCATCTGTGTATCGAAGGCGTAATTTACGAGACAAATTTTGGTTTCGCAATCGTCGAGAAATGTTGGAATTCCGGAGCGCGTGAGCTGTGTCGCGATAATGGCAACGACCTCTTCGAGCGTCTCCAAATCTTTTAAGCCCGTCAGCTGAATCCTCAAGTTTGAGAAGAGCTTGACTGCGTACTGCTTTTCGCCATGATGCACGCGCAATAAGTGGGCGTTCTTGAATTTAGATCTTGTCGCCAAAAAAATACCGGCTTCGATTCCCGTCGTCACAGCTGCATCGACTCGTTGTGGCGTAAGTCCATACGGTCGCACAAGATTCGCTATTGCCGTCATGGTGACGACTCGAATGCCCTCGAAAGGCGATGCACCGCGTCGCAAATGGAGCATTTTGAAATTGAAACGGTTTTCCGCTTTACATTGGAATTTGCATGAGAAGACGAGCGATAATCATAAAAACAATCGCGTGCACCAGAACCCCAAGTCGAGTGATCTTGCCATGATCCGTCTCCAGCGGTTGATCGGTGATCATATTAATAATTGGATGCACAACGGGTTTCGTGATGCGGAAGATTTCTGGCGACGCAAGGATTGCAAAGAGGAGGCCACCTACAACCGTCGCTTTGTTCTTCGTGGTGAGAAGTTTCATGGTCATTGTTGATAATTTTGACATAGATATTTTTTTTCACTTTCGGCACTTTGGTACAAGGCGGTGCAGCACAATATATATGCCCAGACTCATCGCCACCAAAAGCCCCACAAAGACACTTCCAAAGATCTTAGCTCGGGGCACTTGTTCATGCGATAGGGTGCTCGATCCCGACATGTCATACTCTAGACGCGGGTGTGCACAAATCCATGACATTTCTGATCGTTTCGCCACGTAAGCTGCATATCGGTCAATGTGCAAACTGAGAGGAAAGACGTCACGCAGTAGCACGTTCGCCGCAGATGGTGTAATATAATATGCTTGGAACCCATAAAACGATGTACTTATGTCCGCAATTTTACCCGAATAAAATGTACGACTTAAATACAGGTAAATGAGAGACACAAACGACTGGTTTGCAAGATGTCGCTCAATCTCAGCGCGAGACGATTTGACGACGGTGTCATCCTCGATAACAATCAGTGGCTCCTTTCTTTGCGCGCACTCTTGCCAAAGAGCAATATGTGAAAGGGCGCATCCAATTTGAGCCTTGTTGGTCATGTAATCTGTGTTGGATCCAAAAATCTGAAATCCTTCTTGCAATCGTTTGTAAAGATCGACAGACAAGCGCGAGTCTGTGCACGCAATCTGAGAGCCAATCACGGCTGGAAATACGTCGACTTCATCTAAGACGGCTTGCCACGATTCAAGGCATGGAGCCAGCCGTTCCGATTGCGGCATCGAGATAATACGACCTTTTAATCTCATCTTATCTATATGCCATCATAAAAAATCAAGCAGAGATTTCGTCTCAAGATTTGGTCGGAACGTGAAAAATACGATCTGGCTGATATCGAAAGACTTGTGAGATGGACGACGCAAACTCAGCGTACATGTGAGCCTGAGTTCGCTCACCGTTGATCTTGCCATAAATGTACGCGCAGACGACTAAGGCGGTGGCCCAAGTCGTGGAGATTGCAAATATTATAAAGTCTTGCATTCGCATATCATCCATACGTTCCGTGCTTTAGGTGGCTTTTGGGCTTTGGTTTTTGCGCGTCTCGGTAATTCCTTTTTTTTCCAAGATTATAGTAAAATATGCAGCGCGATCACTCAGCCTGTTATGAGACGCTCGAACAATTTTTGGTGCAAAGTTTGCGACCATTGATCGCCGAAGGTTTGCGAAGTATTCAAAGTCAGGCCGAAGACATCGGAAAGAGTCGAGGTCTTTCGGCACCCGAACTAACGCTGCAGCTGCTGGAAGATGTGAAAGATTGGTCACAGATGTTGTTGAATGAAGAAGCCAAACGCGTCGAAAGTCGTATACCATTTTTGCAAAAGCTTTTGACGGCGCTCTTCGTCATGCGCGTCAAAGTCTTATCTTCGATTCAAATGTCATCGAATGCCGAAGATTTTCCGTTGTCGATTCCGTCGACGCCGACGTTTTTGCATCATGTGTACACGCACGCGGCCCGCCTTATTTTACATGAATCACCAAACCTAATCGAGATCAAGCTGACGGCGCTGCACCCAACGCTGCGCAACCTCGTAGACGAGGCGATCCGGCTGGCGATTCACGATTTGATCGAGTGGGACAAATTTTTCCATTGGGGACTTGGTGACGTCGACGCGATGTCCTTTTTACGCAAAACAATCCACGGCGAGGTACACGAGGCACAAGAGCCAGACGATGACGAGAGCGACCACAAAAGCGTTGTCGCAGATGTCGAGGACGACGAAAACGCCGGCGAGGATGCGGAAGCGGAGACGATCGAGTCTGAAACCTTTCCCGAAACTCTTGCGCACGAACCACCCGAATCTGCAACCAAACTAGCGCCCGCGCCACCGCCCGCGCCACCGACCGCGCCA
>ERZ887830.785-NODE-785-length-19388-cov-13.954223_pt1 | contig 19388 bp, 18 predicted proteins | sample MGYA00521101_ERZ887830 | MGnify/ENA primary metagenome ERZ887830 (study PRJEB32303, sample SAMEA104408592) | aquatic metagenome | biome: Marine water; feature: Pelagic; material: water | place: Baltic Sea | collected 2014-06-05T16:38:00 | depth 1,762 m ... | reverse complement strand
AAGGCCGTGCGGCTGCGCGCGAGTGCGATAAGTTCCTAATGGGAACCACCAAGCTGCCGTAAGCAACACCTTCAAATCAACTTTCAAAAGCCGCGTCATGGATCGATGCGGCTTTTTTTGTGCCTGGCACCCACTCTCCCGGTACTCCAATGGCACCGACCCATTCCTTGTTTGATTTTGCTAAGGTGCATATTATAATCCTGCAAATATGAATACCAGCAACGTATTTAATCGGACTGAATATAATTCTCATGGTCGGCCGCTCAGCGGTGGTATCTACAACCTAATCATCGGGCTTACGCTCTGTTGGGGATTTTGGGTCAATGCGGTGATGGTTAAAAACATTCCAGTCGAAACCATCGCAGCAGTTCATCCCATTGTATTTCTTGTGGGCTATCTTGCCAGCTGCTTCTTCGGAGTCATGCTCTTCTCCAAATCGGATAATCCAGTAATCAGCTTCTTGGGGTATAATTTCGTGGTCGTGCCGTTCGGATTTATTATTAACCTTGTTGTCGGACGCTATGATACTGCGCTGGTCTACGAGGCGATACGCATCACAGGCATAGTCACATTCACCATGATGGTACTGGGCTCTCTATTCCCTGTATTCTTCCAACGAATACACAGGGCCTTGGGATTCGCCCTCATTACCGTGATCATCATCGAATTAGTTGAAATATTCATTTTTGGGATTCATCACGGTATCATTGACTGGATCGTAGTCATTATCTTTTGCGGCTACATCGGTTATGATTGGGGTCGCGCCAATGCCATCCCAAAAACCGTGGACAATGCGATCGATTCGGCCGCAGCGCTCTACATGGATATTATCAACCTCTTCCTCAGAATATTGCGGATACTGGGTCGCCGTAATTAAAACGATTCAACGTGTTTATCTAAAAACGACCCACTATGCTTTCACCCAAAAACTGATTGAGAGTTGACTTAATAAGCAATTCTAGCCGTTTAGAAGCATGAATATCGTATGCCTTGACCTGGAGGGAGTACTCATCCCAGAAATCTGGATTGCCTTCGCGGAAAAAACCGGGATCGAGGCACTGAAACGCACCACTCGCGATGAACCCTGCTATGATACACTCATGCGCTATCGCTTGGACATATTGGATAAAGAAGGCTTTAAGCTCGCCGATATCGAAGAAGTGATCGGCACCCTCGATCCGCTTCCGGGCGCTAAAGAGTTTGTCCAATGGGTTACTGCACAAACACGGCTGGTGATTCTCTCTGATACATTCAGCCAATTCGCAGGTCCGTTGATGGCAAAACTCGGCAACCCGACCCTATTCTGTCATGACCTTGTCATCGACGACAACGGCCGCATCGCCGACTACAAGCTGCGCCTGCCCGACCACAAGCGCAAGGCCGTGGAAGCCTTCCGTGCGCTCAATTTTGATACCATTGCCGCAGGCGACTCCTACAACGATTTATCGATGATCGATTGCGCAGACGATGGACTCCTTTTCTGCCCGCCCGAACGTCTCACTACCGAGCGACCGGAGCTCCCTGTTGCCCGCAATCACACAGAGCTACGGGCGATCATCGCAGCCAAGCTTTAAGCTCTGGCTCTACACATCCACCACCAATCCTTAACTCACATGCTCGTACACACAGTCTGCTTCTGGCTCAAAAAAACACTTGATGGTGACAAATTCACTGATTTTCGAATTGGCCTTGAGACACTCAAAAACATCGAGTCCGCTGAAGCGGTCTATATTGGCAGTCCGGCAGCCACCGCTGAACGGGCTGCGATCGATACCAGCTATGATTTTTGCCTGACCGTTGTTGTCAAAGACGTCGCAGCGCACGATGCATATCAAGTCGACCCACGCCACACCAACTTCATTAATCAATACAAAGATTACTGGAAGAAGGTCAAAATCTACGACGCAGATTAGTTTATCTTAGCTGCTAAAGTTGATTAAAGCGTATGCTTGAATCTTTTTGGAATCAGTTACTCGCGACCAGCGGGATCGAATGGCTGGGCACAATCACAGGCATCATTGGCGTCTGGCTAACGATACGCGAACGTGCCGCCGCATGGCCGATTCTAATCGTCTGTTATGGCTGCTATGTCTTTATTTCTCTAGATGCGAAGCTGTATGCGATGATGTGTTCGCAAACTATCTTCATCGCAATTTCTGCTTATGGTTGGTATGGATGGCTCGCACCTAAAATCGATGATGGTGAGCCATTAAAAATCTCCCACACACCACTCAAAAAGGTCGCAATCGCGAGCGCTGTGTTGATTGCAGGCACCGCACTATTCGGCAGCCTCCTCTCAGGCTACACCGACTCAACCCATGCATATCTCGACGGATTTGCCACCGTCTGCTCATTCATTGCCCAATGGATGCTCGCCCGCAAATATATCGAGACGTGGATCTGCTGGGTGCTATCAGACGTCATCTTCATCGGGATCTTCATCGCCCAAGGGTATTGGATGAGCGCCTTCCTCTTTTTTGTCTTCATCTGCCTAGCACTCCGCGGCTGGTTGCACTGGAAAAGCACTATCACGACCTCCAAGACCCCAATCTAGACGCCTCAGCCCTCAAGTCTCTTACAAATGAAACGTATCGTCCTTATCGGTGCCGAATCAACCGGTAAAAGCACCCTCGCAAAAGCACTCTCGGGCTATTATAATGAGCCATGGACTGAGGAATTTGTGCGCAGCTATGTCGATCAGCTCGATGATGATTTACAGGCGCATGACCTCGAGCCGATCGCGAAAGGCCAATTAGCATTGGAAGATTCTGCCCTACAACGAGCGAATCGATTAATCATCCACGACACCAATATTTTATCTTCGATCATCTATGCCAGCTATTATTTCGATACGGTGCTCGAATGGGTGAATGATGCGTTCCTGAAGCGGGAGTACAGCCTCTACCTGCTCTGCCTTCCCGACATTCCTTGGCAAGCCGACCCAGGTCAACGAGAGAGCCCCACTGCCAGAGACACATTACACGAACTATTTAAAGACCGCCTCAATATTCTAAATCTTCCCTTCGTCGAAATCAGTGGCAGCGAAACGCAGCGCCTGAAGCAGGCAGTGCAAGCGATCGACGCGACGCTTTAGTCCGCAACAAACAGCTATTTAATCAGCACTGCTTAGGTTGCGTGTACTCTATTTTGCATCTGCTCCGACTGGATGGATTGACTCATGCTGCAGAACTGATGTGCTACATAAAATATACGCCACTCACGACTATGCATTTTTCACCTGACGACCCGCCAACCGGTACCGAATTTATCGAACAAACCCTCGCCGACCCAATCACGTCTGAGGAATCAATGCTACGCCCGCTCTCGTTCGCAGATTTTGCTGGCCAGGATAAAACCATCGAGCGTCTGCAAGTCATGGTCGGCGCGGCGCGCGACCGCGATGAACCGCTCAACCACATTCTCCTCAGCGGTCCTCCCGGGCTTGGGAAAACCACTCTTTCACTCATTCTCGGTCATGAGATGGGCAAGCAAGTGAGCATTACTTCGGGACCAGTGATCGACAAGCCTGCCGACTTGGCAGGCCTGCTCACCAACCTCAGCGAAGGCGACATCTTGTTTATTGACGAGATCCACCGCATCCCGAAAACCGTCGAAGAATATCTCTACTCGGCGATGGAGGACTTTCGCATCGACATCATGATCGATCAGGGGCCGAACGCTCGAAGCGTGCGCCTCAGCTTACCACGTTTCACATTGCTCGGTGCGACCACTCGCATGGGGCTACTGACTGCACCACTGCGTAGCCGCTTCACGCTGCAATCACGCCTCAGCTACTACGATCACCAAACCCTGCAAGGCATCGTCGAACGCACCTGCAACCTGCTCGAAGTCGAGTTCGATACCGCCGGTGCTGCCGAAATCGCCCGCCGCGCCCGTGGTACACCACGGATCGCCAATAACCTCGTTAATTTCTGTCGAGACTATGCTCAGCAGCGCGGCGACGGTGTGATCACCGAGAAGATGGCAGCTGCTGCGCTAGAGCTTCTTGAGATCGACCAACGCGGGCTCGATGAGATGGACAAACAGGTCATGCGTGTCATGGCTGAGAACTACCGCGGTGGCCCCGTTGGCCTCGGTACGATCGCCGTCGCTGTGGCCGAAGAGGCTCATACACTCGAAGAAGTCCACGAGCCATTCCTTATCCAGGAAGGCTATATTCAGCGAACACCCCAAGGCCGAGTCCTGACTAATAAAGGTTGGCATGTCATCGGGCTAGACCCAGAAAGTCACGGTGCACAGCCTGAGCTGTTTAAGTCGTAGACTCAACGATCCACTTTCAACTACCAGTATCCAAATCATGGGCCGTAATTCTATTAAAAAACTCGCACGTCCACCGCGTCATTCGTCAGGTCCCACGATCGTCTATATTGAAAACGAAGACGACCTGTTCGACCTGATCGAGCGCACTGAGAATCCACTGATCCTGATCCTTGAAGGCGTGCAAGATCCACACAATCTGGGTGCCTGCTTGCGTACCGCATCGGGTGCTGGCGTCACTGCCGTGCTCGCGCCAGTCAAGGGTGCCTGTGGCATCACGCCGACCGTGCGCGACATCTCCTGCGGCGGCGCAGACGACGTGCCATTTCTACGGATTAAAAACATCGGGCAACTCTTACGTAAATTTCAGGACCGTAAGATTCAACTCGTCGGCACTTCCGATAAGGGCAAGGCATCGCTCTACGACGTCAACTTAGACCAACCGACCGCCGTGATTCTCGGCAGCGAAGGCTGGGGCATGCGTAAAGTTACTGGCGATCATTGCGACCACCTGATCAGCCTGCCGATGGCTGGCACCGTCGACTGCCTCAATGTATCAGTCTCCGCAGGGGTGATTCTCTACGAAGCGGTGCGTCAGCGGCTGTAGTTCAAACACAGCCACTCATTCTAAATCTGGCGGGTTCCTAATATCACAGGACCCGCTTTTTTCACGCCAGTAACCAGCAACTAACAACTATCCACTGCCAGGCAAACCGTCTTCACGTTGACAAATTCACGGATGCCAATTGCGCTCATCTCGCGACCGTAGCCGCTACGCTTGATCCCGCCAAATGGCAGGCGCGGGTCCGATTTAACAAAGTCATTAATAAAACACGCGCCGCATTCCAACTGATGCGCTAAGCGCTTCGCTCGCTCAATGTCTTGAGTAAAGACCGCCGCACCGAGCCCGTACGCGGATTGGTTGGCCAAGCTAATCGCCTCGGCATCGTCGGCGACCGGAATCAAAGTCACTACCGGCCCAAACACCTCCTCATCGAAGGCAGGCATGCCTGGACGTACTTCTGTTAAAACACTTGGTGGATAAAACAATCCGACATCTTGCGGGGCCTCGCCCAAAAAAAGCAACCGAGCACCCGCTGTAACGCTCGTATCAACTTGGCGCTGTAGGTTCTCCAGTAAGTCTGCGCGAGCCATTGGACCAAGGTCGTTCGCTTCTACGACTGGGTCACCTTGGCGACGCTGCGCAATTTTGTTCAGTACTTTCTCAGTGAACGCCTCAAGCACCGATCGGTGCACCAACAGACGCTTTGCTGAGATACAAGTTTGCCCACAATTATTTAAACGGCTTTGCACGCATTTTTTTGCAGCCAGATCTAGGTCGGCATCTTCACAAATTATATAGGGATCGCTCCCTCCGAGCTCGAGCACTGTCTTCTTAATCGCCCGCCCTGCCAATGCAGCCACTGCCGCACCAGCTTTGTCACTGCCAGTGAGGGCGACACCTTGCACCGCATCGTGCTCAATCACTGATTCGACCTGGTTAATCTCAATCAACAACGCCCGCAAAACTCCTTGCCGATAGCCTGCCTCAACAAACAGCGCCTCAATCGCCAACGCACAGCCACACGTATTCGGCGCATGCTTTAGCAAGGCTACATTGCCTGCCGTCATGACGGGGACGGCAAAGCGAAACACCTGCCAAAATGGAAAATTCCACGGCATAATCCCCAATACCGCACCCAACGGCTCGTAGCTTAGTACGCTCTCGTGGGTCCCGCTTTGTATCCGCTGATCGGCTAAGAATTCGACTGCATGCTCGGCATAGTAGCGGCAGAGCAACGCACATTTATCAAGTTCCGCTCGCGCCTCTGCGATCGGCTTACCTACCTCGGCGGTAATCAACTGAGCAAATTCCTCGCGCTTTGCATCCAACAAACCCGCCACGCGCTCGAGCATTGCAGCGCGTAACCCGACCTCCACCCGCGACCATACTCTCGCCGTCGAACGCGCTTCCTCTAGCGCTACAGTCAAGGCTTCTGCCGGCATGGTCGCATATCGCGCAAGCACTTGCTCAGTCGCCGGATTAATTGATTCAAACATACTATTCAGATACCCAGCTACAGCCAAAGGTAAATAAGTAAAATACTTTTGTTACATTCAATCGGTCTACTATTGGCATTGGATCAAATCCGTGCCTAATCGGTGTCACATAACCACATCCGGTCTTATCACTGAAATTCTTTATTCATGAAAAAAATCTTTGTTTCTGGCTGCTACGACATTCTCCACGGAGGACATATTCAATTTTTCAAAGAAGCGCGTGCACTCGGTGACCACCTCACGGTTTGCTTTGCCTCCGATGAAGTGCTTTGGGAGCATAAAAAGCGGCGCACCTCGATCCCGCAGGATCATAAGCTGGCCTTGATGACTGCGATCGAGGTTATCGACCAAGTGGTCATCGGGAACTGCCAAGTGCATGGCCTCGATTTTAAAGATCACTTTCTTAAAGTACGCCCAGATGTCCTAGTTGTCACCGAAGACGATCAGTTTGCCGACGTAAAAAAAACGCTCTGCAAGGAAATTGGAGCCGATTATATTGTGCTGCCTAAAACGCCGCCTCAGTTCACTTCAGTATCGTCTTCGTCGATCGTGCGCAATATCCGCACGCCCGCGGAAGCGCCATTGCGCGTTGACTTCGGCGGTGGCTGGCTAGATGTCCCGCGCCATGCCCGGCAAGGTGCCTACATCGTAAACTGCGCAATCTCACCAATGGTCTCGCTCAATGAATGGAGCTACGAGCTGAAGTCTGGCTTAGGGGGCAGCGGCGCATGGGCGCTGCTCAACGGAAACGATGGAGTCGAAAGCGAGCTCAACATGGGTGTCGGCTGGCAAGACCCAGCGATCATCCGTGAGACTGGCGTTTGCGTATGGCGCAGCAGTGAACGGCCTGAACTCGATTTTAAGCGCAATGGTGATTTCCTCAATGGTCACATGGCATTGCACTATACCGATATTCCCCACGACACGCCGAGCAATGCCGACAATCTGCGTGACTACGACCTGATCGAGCGTGCGGGTATAGCTGCCAGAGAGGCCGTATTTGAATCGAGCATCCCTAAGTTGGGCGCAGCCATCAGCCTTAGCTATGCTGCTCAGCTGAAAGAAGGCATGCGCGAACTCCCTCAGGCCGAAGGGTGCGTAGGATTTAAATACTGCGGTGGCGGGTGGGGTGGCTACGCACTCTACCTCTTTTCCGCCAGAGCAGAGCGCGATGCATTCGTAGAATCGGCCAACTGCAACCGCGCGATTGAGCCATACATTACCATACGCTAGCGCTTTTTCCTTTACGGCGCGCCGTACGAGATCAGCTTATCATGCATCAGCCTGACAACACTTTGGGATCTGCTGACTGATAACTTCTAACTTCTGAATTCCTTTTCAATGAGCCTGATCGAAACCATTCGTACCAATACCGAGACTGTCATCGGCGATACCGAACTAGAGGACCGCCTTCACGGGAATCGTCCACTCCGCGTCAAACTCGGCGTTGATCCGACCCGACCCGACCTCACCTTTGGCCACCTAGTCGTCTTTAACAAGCTACGCCAATTCCAAGATCTCGGGCACGAAGCTATCCTCATCATCGGCGACTTCACCACACTCATCGGCGATCCCTCCGGTCGCTCTGATACGCGCCCGGTGCTGACTAAAGAAGAAATCGTCGACAACGCACAGACTTACTTAGAGCAAGCCTTCAAGATCCTCGACGAGAAGAAGACCACCGTCGTTTATAATAGTGAATGGTTCGACGACATGGGCTTTGAGGACTGCCTCAAACTGGCGCGTAAAATGACCGTTGCCCGAATGCTCGAACGCGATGACTTCGCCAAACGCTACAAGGGTAATGTACCGATCTCGATCATCGAGTTTCTCTACCCACTCATCCAAGGCTACGACTCATTGGTACTGAATGCCGACGTCGAAATCGGCGGCACTGATCAACTCTTTAACATGCTGGTCGGCAGAGCACTACAGAAAGACGCCGGCAAGCAAGAGCAAGCGGTCATCACTATGCCGCTCTTAATCGGTCTAGATGGCACTAAAAAGATGTCTAAAAGCGCCGACAACTATATCGCGTTTACCGACTCGCCGAAGGAAATGTTCGGCAAGATCATGTCCATCAGCGATGATACCATGTGGACGTACTACCAGCTCTTGCTCGAATTTGACGTTGCAAAGATTACTAAGCTCAAGGCAGGCCATCCGATGGACGCAAAGAAAAGCCTGGCGGCCACACTCGTTGGCCAATTCCACTCCATGCAGGCCGGTAAGCACGAACTCGAGCAGTTTGAGCAAGTATTCTCGAAAAATAAACTTCCCGATGACATGCCGACCTTCACATGGAGCGACCTGCTCGGTGATGCCGAAGCTGCTCCCCTGTTTGATGTGATGGCACAGTCCGAATTGTTTGAAAGTAAGGGTGCGGTGCGCCGTCTCGTGCAACAAGGTGGTGTCAAGATCAACGGCGAAAAGCAAAGTGACCCCACCCGTGAGATCACTCGCCCCGATAGCGAAATGATCTTCCAAGCAGGCAAGCGTATCTTTTTCAAACTCCTCTCCTAAGGCTATTTTCAACTGGTCGCGCTCGATAGAGCGCGACTGTTTGCATCTGATGCTTTACATTTACCTCGCTCAATTCTTTATTGGGTGTTCTAACAATTTCACTACTCATTACTAAGAATTATCATGGCACTCGCAACTGGCACCAAAGCACCCGCATTTACTCTTAAATCGAAGAACGCCAAAGGGCTTCAAGACGTCTCCCTGAGCGACAATCTCGGTAAAAAGAAGACCGTCCTGCTGTTTTTCCCACTCGCCTTTACCAGTGTCTGCATGAAAGAAATGTGTGACGTTAGCCAGAGCCTCTCTGCATATGCTGACCTCAACGCTGCAGTGTATGGTATCTCTGTCGATAGCCCCTTCGCGCAAGAAGAAATGGCCAAGGTCGACGGTCTTAAATTTCCGCTGCTGAGCGATTTTAACAAAGATGTTTCGGCCGCTTACGATGTGCTCTATGCTGACTTACTGGGCTTCAAGGGAGTCTCAAAGCGCTCAGCCTTCGTCATCGATGAAGACGGCGTTATCATCTACAGCGAGTCTGCAGAAGATCCACACGATCTGCCGAACTTCGACGCAATCAAAACAGCCCTTAAAGGATAAGCGAACTGATTAAGCTTTCGTGCGCGGGCTGACGATGCCTCCCCATCTTCGCCATTGGGTATAAATTGATTCTGCAATTGAAGTTGCTTATTAAGGCTGTGATGGCATCATAAACATCTCTTTGTCATCCCGTTTTTGAATCTTTTATTACATGTCATTTGCCGTACGAGCCTAGCGCATGAATGAGCCTCAACAGCCAACCTATTTAGTCAGTGCCTACACTGATCCCGTCGTGGTTCAGATTCATGGCAAAGCGAACTATCTAAACTGCAATACGTTTCGAGAGTTTATTGAAAAAGTAGTGCGCGACGGCAAGAGCCACGTCGTGCTCGACTTCGAAAATTGTAAAGGGATGGATAGTACCTTTCTTGGCATACTCGCTGGCACCGCGATCGAACTTCGCAAGCGAACGCCCCCCGGCGTATTGATCCTCTGCAAGCTCGGCGAGCGTAACCATGATCTGGTCTGTAATCTCGGATTACAAAACCTGCTCACCATCGGTGAGGACCTTGGCAAATGCGGCAGTGCTGCGGCTGCAGCAGAATTTTCGGCACTTAAAAATGTAGAAGTGTCTGATGCAAAAAATGTGCTGAACGCTCACGAAAACTTAGTAAAAGCTGACGCCGAAAACGCCGTAAAATTTCAAGATGTTATTGCCTTCTTGAAAAATCAGGTCGAAGCCAAAGACAAGGAGTGATGAATCACCTGTCCCGCACTCCCTAAGGAACCGATTGACCTATGTCTTTTTTCCTTGGTGCACTCATCGGACTCCTCAGCATGTGGCTGCTCTATGCAGGCAAGCGCAGGCACATCAAAATAATAGAAGAAGAAAAGCAGCTCCTCAAACAGGAGAAGCAGATCGTCGTCGAGTTTATGCATAATATGGTCGAAGCTGTCGCTGAAGGTAGCGATCGAGCAGCCATGTTTCAGCGAATCATACACGCCGCTATTCTTAGCACAGGCGCGATGAGTGCCTGCATCTTCGAAAAACGTGACAACGGCACACTCAAAGGCATCGCTGTCGAAGGCCTCTTCCCTCCGCAACGTAAACTACCAGATGGTCTCAGCGCGAAACTCGCCACTCGCACACAATTTCTTGAAACTATTCTCAAATCCGAAAGCTTTGAAATGGGCGAGGGCTTGATCGGCCAAGTCGCCAAGTCCACGCGCGCGCAACTGATCGCCGACGCTACCAACGACCCGCGTGTCGTACAGCACCACGACCCGGCACTTAAAGTACGCTCCTTAATTGTCGCTCCAGTACTTTTTCAAGACACCCTAATTGCCGTGCTCGCGGTCGCCAACCCCGCAGACAATCTCGCCTTTACCGATACCGACTTCTCTCTGGTCGAGTCACTGGCAGAGCAAGTTGGACTCGCCGTGCACAATTGCGATGCGATGCAATTGCAAATTGAGAAGAACAAGCTAGACCTCGACCTTGAACTGGCCTGCAGCATACAAAATCTGTTACTTCCCAGCCAATTTCCAAACTCCCCGAAGATCGAATTTGCCGCACAATATACCGCCGCTCAGAAAATAGGCGGCGATCTATATGACGTCTTCGCAATCGATGACAACCGTATCGGCGTCGCCATCGCAGACGTTTCGGGCAAGGGGATTTCTGCTTCGATTTTGATGGCGATTTGTCAAACCAACCTGCGCCACATATCTCGGCGAAAAGACTCCCCGGCAGAAGTACTCAGCGCCATCAATGTGCAAATGCAGAGTGCGATGCGGCGCGACATGTTCATCACGATTATCTACGCAATTATTGACCAAGCCGAGCAATCGATCACCTTTGCCCGCGCGGGCCACGAACTGCCCTTGTTTTACCATCGCGCGGACGACGGCAGCTCGCAGATCGAAACGATTCACTCCGAAGGCATGGCCTTGGGTATGGTACCACCGGAAATGTTTGATCTGATGATTAAGGATCAGACCATGCCCTTTCGCAAAGATGATGCGCTTATCCTATACACCGATGGTGTGACCGAAAGCGTTAACGCCATCGGCGAAGAGTACTCAAGCGAGCGCCTCATCCACGCTCTCGAGACACACGGAGACGGCAGCGCCCAATTCATCCTCGAACAGATCATGGCAAGTGTACACCACTTTTCTGGCCAAGCAGGCCAAGCCGATGACTTGACGCTAGTCGCAATCAAACATAGCTGATTCTAACTAGGCCTGGGTACGGACATAATCGACCGCTGATATAATGCACTGTAGACATGGCGGAGTGATCGCGCTCAGGTAGAGCCCGCCGATATCTGCAAAATTAACTAACGAATCAAAGCGCTAGTTGGCGGCGCAAACTTCGTTAGATTAATTCCTGTAACTGAAGCAGTATATTCATTCATGTTTGGAATGCGTCCAAGAATTGCGGATAGCACCACCACCGGAGTCGATGCCAGTAACGACTCACCCTTCTTACGATCAGAGTCCTCAACCACACGGCCTTGGAACAAACGGGTCGAAGTCGCCAACACCGTATCACCCCGCGCGGCTTTCTCTTGGTTACCCATACATAAATTACAACCAGGACGCTCTAGATACATCATGTTTTCATACTCGGTGCGTGCTGCGCCTTTCGGAGCATTATCATCGAATTCAAAACCAGAATACTTCTGCAACATGTCCCAATCTCCCTCTGCTTTGAGCTCATCGATAATGTTGTAAGTTGGCGCGGCAACAACCAGTGGCGCATGAAACTCAACTTTACCTTGCTGTGCTTCGAGATTCTTGAGCATTTGAGAAACAATTTTCAGGTCGCCTTTGTGCACCATGCAAGAACCAACAAAACCTAAGTCTACCTTCTTTTCTCCGCCGTAGTATGAAAGTTCGCGAATCGTGTCGTGCGTATAGCGCTTAGAGACATCGTCATTATTGACGTCTGGATCAGCAATCATGGGTTCGACCACTTCATCGAGGTCCACGACAAACTCGGCGTAATACTTCGCGTTCGCATCTGGCATCAACGCCGGTTTCTCGCCTGAGCGTATTTCAGCTATGCGCTGATCGGCTTTGTCGACTAAGCCTTGCAGGACCTGCGTAGCGTTATCCATGCCCTTCTGAATCATGATCCGAATGCGGCTCTTCGCGATCTCTAAGGATTCGATCAAGGTCTCGTCCTGTGAGATGCAAATTGAGGCTTTTGCCTTCATTTCTGCAGTCCAGTCAGTGAAGGTGAATGCCTGGTCCGCGGGCAAGGTACCTAAGTGCACTTCAATCACGCGGCCCTGGAAAACATTGTCGCCAAACTTTTTGAGCATCTGAGCCTGTGTGGCATGCACCACATCACGGAAATCCATATGGTCTTTTAGGTCTCCCCTGAAAGTGACTTTGACCGATTCAGGAATCGGCATGGTCGCCTCTCCAGTTGCGAGCGCCAGCGCAACCGTCCCGGAGTCGGCACCGAAAGCAACGCCCTTCGACATGCGAGTATGCGAGTCGCCGCCAATGATGATCGCCCACTCGTCGACTGTCAGGTCATTCAATACCTTGTGAATCACATCCGTCATGGCGTGATATTCACCCTTCGGGTCGCGTGCAGTAATGAGCCCGAACTTGTGCATGAATTGCATCAAGCGCGGAATATTGGCTTGTGCCTTCTTATCCCAAACCGAAGCAGTATGGCAGCCGGATTGATACGCGCCATCGACAGTAGGTGAAATGATCGTGGCAGCCATTGCCTCAAGCTCTTGCGAGGTCATCAAGCCAGTCGTGTCTTGGGAACCAACAATATTGGCCTTTACACGCACATCAGAGCCAGCGTGCAAAGTCAGGCCGTCTGTCACGCCTACCGCGTTTTTATTAAAGATTTTTTCGACGGCGGTCAGCCCTTGGCCCGGATGCGAGATCTCTTTCGACGCTGCAAAGACGGGCACTACATCGACACCCAACGTGCGCGCAGCAAAGTTCTGCAGTTTTTTACCGAAGACAATCGCGTACGAACCAGCTGCCTTAATGAACTCAACTTTTTGCGGCGTTAAAGAGGCAGAGATGTCGACTAACTCTTGGTCGCCTTGATACAGCTTCTTGTCTTTGGTGTTAATGGTCAGCACCGTGCCAGTCGCCACTGAGTAGGCTTGCTCGAGTACCGGATCACCTTGTGCATCTAGCACAGGGTTACCCTCGGCATCGAGTTTTTTTACCCAGTTTTTCAAGTCGATCCCAATGCCGCCAGTCACCCCGACAGTGGTTAAGAAGATAGGAGAAATACCATTAGTGCCCGCGATGATTGGGGCAATGTTGACAAATGGCACATACGGGCTGGCCTGCTTGCCTGTCCAGAGTGCCACGTTATTGACACCCGACATACGCGAGGAACCCACACCCATGGTGCCCTTCTCTGCGATCAACATCACACGCTTACCTGGGTGCGCATTCTGAAGTTCTTGGATCTCGGCTTGAGCCGCCTCTGAGATCATGCACTTCCCGTGCAATTCGCGGTCCGAGCGTGAGTGCGCTTGATTGCCCGGAGAGAGCAAATCTGTCGAAATATCACCTTCGCCCGCGATGAAAGTCACCACCTCGATGGCCTCTTCTACTTCAGGCAGCTCGGTAAAGAACTCCGCCTTTGCATAGCTCTCTAAGATGTCTTTTGCGATCGCATGGCCGTCCCTGTAAGCAGCTTCAAGGCGATCGGTGTCTGCCTCATAGAGAAATACTTGAGTCTTTAGCACCGCCGCGCTTTGAGCGGCAATCGCCGAATCCTCACCTAGGGCGAGATCCAGTAGGACCTCGACAGACGGCCCCCCTTTCATGTGAGACAGTAACTCAAAGGCGAACGTAGGGGTGATCTTATCGACCACTGATTCACCAAGGATAATCTCTTTCAAAAACGCTGCTTTCACTCCTGCAGCACTGGTAGTTCCTGGCAAAGTGTTGTAGATAAAAAAGTGCAGCGAATCTACGCGGTGCGGGTGCTGGGAATCCTTGATCTGGCTAATAATTTCAGCGAGAAGTTCCCCGCCATCAATTGGTTTCGGGTGGAGTCCTAGACCTTTTCGTTCCTCGATCTCTTGCAAATAGTCTTTGTATGTATCCATGAATGCTAAACATATGTCTTCTGAAGCTGATATATATCAAGCAGATTCTTGACTGGACGCCGTTTTCGTCTACCCGCCTGAACCTCGCTGAAACCTCTTTAGGCGCACCAATCGTCAACTGCATCATCATATTCGAGCACTGCCTTAGCTTAAACCCCTCAATTACCGATATGTGGCATGGTAATTATTTGACATTCAAACCCTTCCACGTGAGAAACGTAATAACTCCTGCAACTGGGAGTCATCTCTCTCTAATTTTTTCTCATCGTGCTCGGCTTTCTCTCCAACGACATCGGAATCGACCTAGGAACTGCAAACACACTGGTGTTTGCCAAAGACAAAGGTATCGTCCTGCGCGAACCCAGCGTTGTCGCGATCTATACCTCGACGAAGAAGGTCTGCGCCGTGGGTGCCGACGCCAAAAAAATGCTTGGCCGCACACCGGGTAATATTACAGCCATCCGCCCCATGAAAGACGGCGTGATCGCCGACTTTGAAATTACCGAGGCCATGCTCCGGTATTTCATCAAAAAAGTGAACCGCACCAGAACCTTCGTGGCGCCGCGTATCGTGGTTGCTGTACCATCTGGGATCACCGAAGTCGAGCGGCGCGCAGTCAAAGACTCTGCCATTCGTGCGGGTGCTCGCGACGTCGTTCTGCTGGCAGAACCGATGGCTGCTGCAATCGGAGTCGGCCTACCGATCGACGAACCTGCCGCCAATATGATCGTCGACATCGGCGGTGGTACCACAGAAGTGGCTATTATTTCGCTCGCAGGTGTGGTGTATTCAAAAAGTATCCGCGTTGGTGGTGACGAAATTGATAACGCAATCATCAACTATATGAAGCGTGCATATAATTTGATCATCGGTGAGCGCACTGCTGAAGAAATTAAAATTCGCGTTGGTTCTGCATTTCCACTTGATGATGAAGTTTCCATGGAAGTCCGCGGTCGCGACTCCGTAGCGGGTCTACCGAAGACGATCACGATCGCCTCCACCGAGGTTCGTGAAGCCCTCTCAGACACCATGTCCTCGATCGTGGATATGGTGCGCAACGCTCTAGAACGCTGCCCTCCAGAATTGTCTGCTGACCTGATCGACCGTGGTTTCGTACTCGCCGGAGGTGGTGCGATGATTAGCGGGCTTGATCAATTACTCAGCGATGCCACTGGCTTACCTGTTACGATTGCTGAAGATCCGCTCAGTGCAGTTGCAAATGGCACTGGCATGGTCCTCGAAGAATTGGCCTTTCTCTTGAAAGACCTCACAGGAACCCCTAAAAGCTAAGCGCTGAACGTGGCGAAATTCCGCCTCGATAAGTTCAAGCCGTTAGTCGCCTTAGGCCTCTTTCTCGTTGCTTGGTGGATAGTTCCAACGCTATCCAAATCGTTTCTCCCTTTCTTACGCGTCAGCTTTACTGAGTTCCAAGCGCCCGCTTGGATTGTTACGTCTTACTTGGACGACCTCGAAGAGTTCTGGGCGCGACGCAGCCATTCTAAGATCGAACTCATTGAAGCTGGACAGACGCTCGCGCGACAAAAGGCGTTTTACCAACTGTTGGATCAACGCAATAATACCCTCGAGACTGAGGTGATGCGCCTGGAAACAATTCTCAACATGCCCAGTCGCAGAGAATTTCGCTACGAAGTCGCTCGTGTTATTCGCCGTGACCTCAGCGCTTGGTGGCAGCAAATCGTTATCCGCAAGGGCGACGATTACGGCATCACTGAAGGTGCGGCCGTGATCTTTGCTGGTGGCGTCGTTGGACGCGTCATCGAGGTCAATGCCTTTACCAGTCGCGTCGAACTGATCACCAGCCCCAACTTTCGTATGGCTGCAAGCTTCGAGGGCGATGATCGGCCAGTCGTGTTCCAAGGGGTCCCGCAGAGCGGCTTCGGCGCCCCGACTGGAGCAGTGCGTGATGCGCCTCAGGATCTTGTCGCCAATACCCACGAGCCACTGCAATTGATCTCGACCCGACTGGGTGGCACGTTTCCGCCAGGCCTCATTATTGGTAAAGTTGGCTGGTTAGAGCCAGGCAGTAGTGGCATCTTTCAAGCTGGAGAAGTACAACTTGATGAGCGTCTGCTCAGTCTCCACGAGGTGTCCGTACTCATTCCACTCACCCCACTAGTCTACGATCGCGATGTTGATTGATCCACGCGTCCTCATCTTACTCGGAGCCAATGCTCTACTGCTCCATCTCTGCTTAATGGTCAACTCCAGCCTGGCGCCATTCTCGCTCTACTTTGTACTGCTCGGTCCGATGCCGGTATTACCCGCGCTCTATCTAAATCAGCGCTCATTTTTTCTCTGCACAGTACTCACTGGCCTCTGGGTCGATGCTGCGCTGCCGACCACATTCGGCTTATTTACCTGTACCATGCTGACCCTCGGAACAGTCATTTTTGGGGCACGCATCCGCTTTCGCGCGGAGCAGAACTACCACCCCATCGTGCTCGCGCATGCAGTTAACTTGGGCTGTCTCATCATGCTCATCCCCTTTGAAGGACTTCAATATTTAAGCTCAACGGCCTTTTGGATTCAGTTGCTCATCACCTGCTTCGCATCGCACGCTGCGCTGCTGATCATTGCGCCGTGGTTTTTTAATCTCGAGCGCCTCTTATTCCAGCTCTGCAATACCGACCAGGATCCGGACGAGCTGCCGCTATCATGAGCCAATACGATGTACACAGGGGAGAGAATCCGCGTATCCTATTTTTCCTCTGGATCGCCATCGCTGCTGGCGCGGTGCTCATTGGCGGACTGGGTTGGAGCCAACTCATTGACATTAGCGAGTACCAGGAAATTGAAAAACGCCAAACCGAGCGGCGCATCCTTACTCCTGGGCCGCGCGGCGACATCTACGACCGTAATGGCAACTTGTTAGTCGGCAACCGGCCGCACTACTCCGCAGTGGTCTACCTCGACGACCTGCGCCAAGACTTTCGCCAAGAATATTCAAAAATCTACAAAACCGAGCGCGCCCGTATTCGTGAGGAATATGAAAACACACCGGAAGCCGAGCGTCCGTACGATCCCCCAACTCCGAACTATAGCCGCTGCGCATGGACCGCTCGGCTCGCTGTTGTGAATCGCTACGTTCACATCATTAATAAAATCACTGGCCGCGACGACTCCATCTCCGAGAGTAAATTAATCCGCCATTTTAATGAGCAACTGCTGCTCCCTATGCCGCTAGTCGAAGACCTCAAGCCGGATCACTACGCGCGCCTCGTCGAGCAAATTCCTGTCAATTCTCCAATCCAAATCCACACGGGTACAGCACGCTACTACCCATACCGCAGTTCCGCCGCTCACTTACTTGGCTATGTGCAAAACACACTGCCCGACTCCAGTGACATTCCCAGCGATGGCATCAAAACATTTACCTTTAAAACCAAGGTCGGGAAAACGGGACTCGAGCGCTCCTTCAATGATCGGCTCTCCGGCACTACTGGGATGGAAATTTGGCGTGTGGATCCGCTTGGCTTTCAAGACACGCGCCTTGAAATGGTTCCCCCCAAGCAGGGTGACAGCCTCATCACCAGTATTGATATCGACCTACAACAAGCTGCCGAAATTACACTCGGTGAGCGCACGGGAGCTGCCGTCGCTCTAGATATTGAGACCGGTGAAGTGCTCGCTCTGGTCAGCCATCCATCCTATGACCTCAACGACCTGAGCCCTTTTATCCCAAGCGCTACCTTTAAGGCAATCAACGAACGCGGCGCTTGGCTCAACCGAGCAGTACAGCTCTCCTACCCGCCGGGCTCTACCTTCAAGCTCATCACCTCGATTGCTGGCATGCGTAACGGTAACATCGACGCTAGCACGACGCTCAACTGTCAAGGTGTCCACCGTGTAGGCAACCGTATCTTCCGTTGCCACGCTCGCTGGGGACATGGCGAAGTCGACCTACCCGCCGCGATCGAAGGTAGCTGTAATGTATTCTACTACAGCAAAGGTATTGAAATGGGCATCGATCAGATCAGCGCAGAAGCCAAGCGCTTCGGTCTCGACCAAAAAACTGGCATCGAACTACCCTACGAAACCAGCCGCTTGGTCGTTCCTTCAAAAGCCTGGAAGCGTGAAAAAGTGGACGCGGGATGGGTGCCTGGCGACACCGCCAACACCGCGATCGGACAAGGCTTTTTACTTCAAACACCGTTGCAAATGGCAACCGCTATCGCATCGATCGCTCGCAGCGAGACACGCACCAAGCCGACCTTGAAAGCACTCTCGCGCGAAGAGGCGATGCAGGTCAACCACGGCGGTGAATCGATCGGCCTAACGCCAGAACAAACCCGTATCCTGTGGGAAGGGATGGAGCGCGTTGTCGGCGCCAAAGGCACTGGCAGGCTCGTTAAAATTGACGGTTTTCGTATCGGCGGAAAAACCGGCACTGCTGACTTTCGCGCCCATGGCAAGGAGGTAAATCTCGCATGGTTCTTCGGCTTTGCACCAATTGAAAATCCGCAAATCGCCGTCGCGGTGATGGTCGAAGGCACTCGTGAAAGTCAAAGCTACCACGGCGGCTCCACTGCTGGCCCGGTCGCTAAAGACATCTTTCTGAAATTTATCGAAAAATACCCCGAACGCGCAGGCTTTTGAGTCAATTGTGCGGGGTTGCTGGTTGTAAGTTGAGTTTAAACGAATCCGACGGCGCGAACTAAAGCTTGCGGATATCCGCGTAAGAACCGCTTGGCAAATCACGTAATTTTGGAACTACCGCCACTAACTTTGCAGCACACTCATCCGAGCTAGGCATCAACTCAGTGCCCTTAGCTGCTTTAAGAATTGCCAACGGCTTATAGCGCTCATCTGCGGGTAGCCCAGTCAAGTAATCCTGCATCGCAGTATCGATCAAGCCGGGCG
>ERZ887830.780-NODE-780-length-19426-cov-16.861546_pt1 | contig 19426 bp, 19 predicted proteins | sample MGYA00521101_ERZ887830 | MGnify/ENA primary metagenome ERZ887830 (study PRJEB32303, sample SAMEA104408592) | aquatic metagenome | biome: Marine water; feature: Pelagic; material: water | place: Baltic Sea | collected 2014-06-05T16:38:00 | depth 1,762 m ... | reverse complement strand
ATTGAGAAGCATGCTCGCATTGGTGCCATCATTTTTAGTCAAACGCCTTGGACTATTGAAAATGAGATCCTCACGCCGACGATGAAAATACGCCGGGAGCAAATCGAAAACAAGTTCGGCGAGGAAGCGGAGCGATTAGCACGCGACGGGGCTGAGCAAGGAACGATACCGCTACATTGGTTCGACTAACGGGCTGAGGGGAATGCGCACTGCACCGACGTGCGCGCTGACCGTCTATGCCAACGGTTTTGGAATGGGCATGTCAGACTCGTATTCTTCAACCACGTAGCTGCGGGTTTGGTCCCGCTCAAACAGCCGCTCTTCGTCGGCGACGATCTCGGCTTGAGCGGCGTCCGACGCAATAAGCTGCATCGCCGCATCCATGGCGGCCTGGTCGGGAAACCAGATCTCCATTAACACATCAAAAGGCAGGGCTAACGGGGCGTGGTTAGCCGAGCCGGCAACGTTGAGATAGCGGCGCTGATACTTTACCGCGAAGCCAGACAAATATTTTTCGCCAATGATTCTGTGCTGCGTTTCATAGTGCTCGATGAATTCATCTCTCGTCAGGCCCGTCTTCCGGCTCAGCAGTGTGATTAACTTGATCATAGCGATACAAACCCTCTCTCTGACTGCCAAGGACCACTCAATAGGAGCACGCCAGCGGTCTCACAGAGCGGTGGCAGGTCATAAAATAGACGTCGATAACGTGACATCGGCGAATTGCCAAACGATATCGAATCGCCTTTGTGCAGACTCCGCCGCAGCCGTGTCACCCTGCACTCTCAAAGCCTCGGTCAGTCCATAAAGTGACCAGCCATTCATGGGGTATTGCTCCAAATCCTTTTCAAAGACGACTTGCGCCTCTGCAGCACGGCCGTCCGCTAACAAGGCCGCACCAAGCGATTGCCGAGTCGGGTAGTACCAAAAGGGAGGCTCTGTGTACGGCAGCGCATCCTGCAGTGCCACTGCTTCTGCAAACAACGTGACTGCGGCCGCAGCGGTGCCTGTTCGGTAGGCGATCTCGCCTCTTAACAGCGACTTGGCGATTGCGAGCAGATCTTTTGCCGGATACACGTTACCCATGAAGATCTCATCAACCTCAGGTTCAAGCCGCTCAATCGCGGCCAATTCATCAAGGGCAGCCTGCGCGTCTCCCATCGCAGCGCTCGCCACGCCGCGTCCGTAGTGCCAAATGGCACGCGCGAAGGCAAAGGGAGCGTAAGGCTCCGGTTCGAGCAAGATCGCTTCCCATCGAGCAAATCGAACCAGTGATAGCATCGGTACCGTGCGGAAAAACTGAATAGTGGGGAACGACTCCACCTGCTCTATTTTCACATTTTCGACCACTCTGCGTGCACTCTCTAGTGACAGTTCACTCTGGCCTTGCATGGTCGCCGAGGCCCACAAAAAGTGAATGTTGTGTGGGTAATACAAGGCAGGGTAGAAGCCTTGCGCATTGCATTCGGCGATATAAGCCTCATCGATATCTGCTGCTCGTTGATTGGCAAGTGCCGCATCTTGATAACGACCCACTCGGAAATAAATATGGCTGGGCATGTGTACTAAGTGCCCCGAGCCCGGCACAAGATCCGCTAGTCTATCGGCGGCAACCTCAGCCTTTTGTGCGTTCGAGGAGGCCTCTAGTGCGTGAATGTACAAGTGCAGCGCCAGTGGATGCTCTGGGTCTGCTGCCATCACCCGTTCAAGACTTTTAATGACTGCCTGCGTGTCTGGCTTCGCTTCGCCACTCGGACCCCAATAATCCCATGGCATCGTATTCATCAGCGCCTCCGCGTAAACGGCGGCCACCGTCATATCGTCGGGATACGCATCAACCATTGCTGCCAAGGAGTCGGCCCACGCATGATCAAGCGGATCGCGTGGCGTCTCACTGTGCCCGTCGTAACGCTTATCCAGTGCGAGAATCCAGCTCCGCTCTTTTGGCGAGACGCCATCGACTAACGTCAGGGCACTATCGATCGCCGCGCGCGCACTCACTCGATCTTCGGGGGTCATCACCGCTTTGCCGTTATTGGTGACATTAATATTAGGACCCGTGGCTAGCGCCTCCCCCCAAAAACACATAGCGCAATCAGGATCTAATGTTTGTGCTGCGCGAAAGCTACGAATCGATTCCGCATGGTTAAAGCCGAAAGCCAGCACCATGCCTTGATCAAAGTAGCGCTGAGCGTCGGTATCGCGCGTTGTAATGGGCATATGGAAGCTACCCATTCCCGTGAATAACGGCGCACCGGCGCGTTGCGCCAGTGTCTGCTTGACCTCAGCAGACTGCTCTATTGCGACGGGATCGCCACAGCCGCAGAGCATCCAAAATAACCCGCCCAAAACCACTCTCATAACGTTGCGTCTCATCACTCATCACCTGCCATATTATTCGTCCACGAAGCCGATCGTAACCACACTCAGTTAGCAGTTCTCCCTCCGGCTGAACCTGATGATGCGCCGATTGGAGCGGTGGCGGCAAATGAAATAGGTGCTGCAAAAGAGAAGCCTGCCGCAACATAATTGGCTACGCCGAATACAGTGGGACAGGGGGGAACGAGCCGAGGCCTTGACGGAAGGTGACTGCTTCATTCGATTGCCCCTCCGTAAAGGGCCTTGCTCAGAGCCCCGCGGCTCCCCTCTCCCCTATCACGACGCTGCGCGCATCCGACACTAATGCATCCACCTGATTGGATGTCAGCGTCCTGAGAAAGGCAACGAGTGCTTGCTGTTCGTCCACCGTAATCGTCATGTCGCTAATTCTCACATCTTGTAATGGGTCTTCGCTGCCATTTCCCGCGTAGTACGCCACCACACTCTCGAGCGTGGGGAGCGATCCGTCATGCATGTACGGAAATGTGATCGCGACATTGCGCAAACTCGGAGTCCGATATCGCCATCGGTCCCCGCTATGACCCGTTACTTCTAAGCGCCCATTATCGACAAAGGTCTCCGTTTCGGCGCTCACCAAAGGCACGACATAGACACCGGGAGCGAGCTGCACGCTATCGAGCTGCACTCCTCTTTGCTGACGGCGGTAGCCCACACCTGTGTTATGAAAGCCGCCGTCCGAAAACAAGCCATTGTTATCGCCCAGCTGGTGACAGCTACTACAACCCTTTTCCTTAAATAACGCAAAGCCTAAGGCCGCTTCTGGAGGGTAAGGATCTTTAGAGACGCTGCCGTTTGCAAAGTACCAACGATCAAAATCAGAATCCCCTGACAACAGTGCCCGTTGATAAGCGGACAGCGCCCATCCTAAACTCCGCTCCGACAGTCCCTCTGGGTAAAGCGTCTCGAAGCGTTGGGCATAGGACTCGTTAGCCGCTATTTTTGCCATGACCGATTGTCGATTCTGATTGGCCATTTCATTGTGCGCCAACAAAGGGGACCAAATTTGCTCTACCAAAGAGGACTCCCTGCCATCTAAAAATAGTTGCTTAACGAAGACCACGTTGTATAGGGAAGGCACATTGCGACGGACGCCCTTGCCCTGATGTCCCACTGGCGTGGCCAATTCGTTTTGCGTAAATCCCTGCTCAGGAATGTGACACATCGCACAAGAGAGGGTGTCGTTGGCAGAGAGACGCCGATCAAAAAATAACTCTCTACCCAGATCAATCTCTGCCGCGCTCGCCCCTTCCTTGACGATTGGCAAACCCAGGGGGGTCTCATCGCGCAGTTTATGCAACGACTGGCGAATTCCCGACGCTTCGATGATGACTTTTGAATCGGTGCGGTAAGCCTCTGACTCATACCCGCTCCTTGAATCCGCCAACCCCACCCGGTGAGATGAATCCACAGAGGAGTCGTCACCACCGGAGATCGCGCCAGCGGTGATGGACGAGAGAAAAAATAGCAAAAAAGGCGCCTTCGTCCGGCGTCGGATACGCGCCGAAAACAGGTGCATTGCTGTAATTTGTGGTGGTAGCATTAGTGAATTGTGGCAGAAAAATTCGGAGAAAAAATAATGATCTGGAAAATGTTTCTTTCTAGCGTCGTCGCAGCCCTATTACTGGTGCAGCCCACCTCGGCTGACGAAACCTGCATGTCACCCTACATGGCCAAAATTGTTGGTCAGGAAGACTATGTCTACATCTGGACACTAGGCCTTGAAGGCGTGGGGAACGGCGAGGACAAGCTGGTCACTGTCGACGTGAATCCAGACTCAACAACCTACGGTACCGTGATTCACTCCCTCTCTATGGGGGGGCGCAACGAAGCGCATCACTCGGGGCTTACCGATGATCGACGGTTCCTGTGGGCTTCTGGCTTGGATACCAACAAAATCTTTATCTTTGATGTGCACACAGATCCGGCTGCCCCCAGCCTGCATCGCACCATTGATGACTTTGTGAGCAAAACCGGGGGCGTAGTAGGGCCACATACCAGTTACGCGCTACCGGGCCGTATGCTGGTTACCGGGCTCTCTAACAACCGAGACCACGGTGGGCGCACAGGCATGGCCGAATACACCAACGAAGGCGACTTCATTACCAGCGTCTGGATGCCGACTGACGACAATCTGCAAGGGGCCGTGAAATCTGGCAACTTTGCCGATGGCTACGGCTACGATGCGCGGGCTCTTCCCCGTCGTAACGCGCTCGTGACCTCCTCTTTTACCGGCTGGAATAACTACATGATGAATCTGGGTAAGATGATGGGCGATGCAGAGGCGATGAAACGCTTTGGCAACACCGTCGTCATCTGGGACCTGCACGCGCGCACGCCCAAGAAAATACTGGATGTGCCCGGAGCCCCCTTGGAAATTCGATGCGCATGGGGATCGCAATCTGATTATTGCTTCACGACGACCGCGCTCACGTCTAAGGTGTGGCTAATCTACGAAGATGACGACGGCGAATGGCAAGCAAAAGCCGTGGCTGACATTGGTGACGCGAGTAAAATTCCACTGCCTGTCGATATCTCGATTTCGGCCGATGACAATCATCTTTGGGTGAACACATGGAATGATGGCAAAGTCAGGCTGTACGATATTTCTAATCCTCATGCGCCTGTTCAGGTCATGGAGAAGCAGATCGGCGAACAGGTCAATATGGTCTCGCAAAGCTGGGATGGGGAACGCGTTTATTTTACCTCCTCACTGCTCGCGAACTGGGATAAAACGACCGCAGCCGAGGGTAATGATTTGCAGTATTTTAAGCTCTACAACTGGGATGGTAAGACGCTCACGCCAGAGTTTAATCTCGATTTCATTGAGTTGGGTTTAGGGGCGCCGCATCAGATGCGCTTTGGCGCTCATGCGCTTTATGGCGGGGCTACTGCGCACTCCCCTTCAGGATTGGCTTCACCGCCCGCACACTGACATCGTGATGCGCGGTAGCGTTTTCCTGCTGCTGTGGGTGTGGAGTGCGGCTGCGCTCAGCGCTCCACACCTGCACAAGGAGCCCGTCGTCATGGCGCCGGGTTACTCGCCACTCTCCTTTCACCCGCCCGAGCCAGGGACCTATGGACTACCCCCCATGGGGGTGGCCCGCGACGGCGCGGTGCTAGACAGTCAGGGTCGCTCAGCGACTCTCCACGACTATCTCGGGGATAAACCCACCGTACTGAGTTTCATTTTTACGACCTGCGACGATGTGAATGGTTGCCCTCTCGCCACCTATGTGATGAGGAGCGTGCAAGACGCGCTGCAGGCGGATCCCGACACTGCCGATAAGGCACGTCTCGTCAGCTTCAGCTTCGACCCCATTTTCGACACACCTGATGTCATTGACGCCTATGGCTCGCAGTTTCGTGCCGATGATTTTGACTGGCAGTTCCTCACCACTGCGGGAGCGGAGTCCCTTGATCCGATTCTGAGTGCCTATGGCCAATGGATTATCCGAGACTATGATGATAACGGCGACTACATGGGCACCATGTCACACATCTTGCGGGTATTTTTGATCGACAAAAATCGCAACATTCGCAATATCTACAGTACCTCTTTTTTACATGCCGATACGGTCGCCAATGACATCCGCTCACTGCTCTTAGAAGACGAAGCCGCTCTGCCTTAGCACCAAAAAGGGGCGCGCTCGTCCTGCTACCGCGAAGTCCGTCGGGCTCTCGGCCCACCCGCAAGAATCCCGCACTCAAGTGGCGTTCGCCTGCCCTAACCATGATATTCTGCCGCGGTTTTTTAACTCCGCACAGTGCAGGCGCTGGCGCAAATCCAACAAGGAGAGGCATCCATGTATATCAATGGTGAGTGGCTGAAGGATGGCCCAACATTCTCTGTTTACAACCCCGCGACCGGCGACAGGCTGGATGAAGTCTTCGATGGCAATGAGGGACATGCGCATCAGGCTATCGAGGCAGCAGAGCGCGCGCAGCAGGCCTGGGCCGGCGACACCGCCTATCAGCGTTCCGAATTACTGTATCGCGCACATGGGTTGATGTTGGAGCGACAGGCGGATCTTGCGAATCTTATGACGCGCGAGCAAGGGAAGCCGCTCAAAGCCGCCATGAACGAGGTTAAGTACGCAGCCGACTTTTTATTGTGGTTTGCCGAAGAAGCCAAACGGGTCTACGGAGAAACCATTCCTTCCGCTCGCGCCGACCAGCGGTTTTTGGTTCAGAAACAAGCCGTGGGGGTGGTCGCCGCCATCACCCCTTGGAACTACCCGATTTCCATGCTCACCCGTAAATTAGGGCCCGCCCTAGCGGCAGGATGCACCGTCGTCTTGAAGCCTGCTGAAACCACGCCACTGTGCGCCATCGCCGTTTTCGATATTTTGCACGAGGCAGGCTTTCCCCCTGGCGTTGCCAATCTTGTCACCACCAGCGACCCCAAGCCCATTGGTGCGGTTTTTTGCACTCACCCCAGTGTGCGGAAACTGACGTTCACCGGTTCTACAGCCGTAGGTAAGCATCTTGCACAAGCTGCAGCACCGCAACTCAAGCGCGTCTCAATGGAGTTGGGCGGCCACGCCCCCTTTATTGTCTTCGACGATGCCGACCCAGTGCACGCAGCAAAAGGCGTGTCGCTGGTGAAATTTCTCAACACAGGCCAAGCGTGTATCAGTCCTAATCGCATCTTCGTTCAGCGCCGTATTCTTGAGCCGTTTCTCGCTACGCTTCAGGATCGAGTGGGTAAGCTGCGAGCCGGTAATGGATTAGATCCAAGCAACAGCATTGGGCCACTGATCAACGAGGCGGCGATCGCCAAGGTAGACCGTCAGGTGCAGGATGCCGTTGCCAAAGGCGCCACTTTGCTCAGCGGAGGAACGCGACTCACCGACGGCGAACTCGCTAACGGCCATTTTTATGGCGCCACGTTACTGAGCAATGTCAGTGCCGAGATGATGATTTATCGCGAGGAAACGTTTGGACCGGTTGCCGCCGTGGTGCCATTTGATGATGACGATGACGTCATCGCCATGGCCAACGATACACACTACGGGCTGGCGGCCTACGTTTATACACAGAACTTATCCCGCGCCTTACGAACGTTTGAACAACTGCAGTTTGGTATTATTGGTATCAATGATATTAACCCCACCAGCGCCGCTGCCCCTTTTGGGGGCATGAAGGAAAGCGGCTTGGGCCGCGAAGGTGCGCGTGAGGGCATCGAGGAGTATCTCGAGACCAAGCTCGGCGGACTCAGTATATAGTTGCCCCATTAATACGAGGAACACTCCCATGGCAGCATCGGATTATCCAGGTCTCGACACACTGGCTTTGCATGCAGGCGCTCAGCCTGACCCTGCGACGGGTGCCAGAGCCACACCGATTTATCAAACAGCATCCTTTTGCTTCCCTGATTCCGATCATGCGGCATCGCTGTTTAACATTGAGCGCGCAGGGCACGTGTACTCTCGCCTCAGCAACCCCACTAATGCGGTGTTAGAGGAGCGTATTGCCGCGCTTGAGGGCGGCGTGGGCGCGATCGCCACGGCCAGCGGGCAAGCCGCGCTGCACTTAGCCATCATTACGCTGATGGGAGCGGGTTCTCACATCGTCGCCTCTGCCGCGCTGTACGGCGGGAGTCACAACTTATTCGCTTACACACTGCCCCGCTTTGGCATCGACACTACCTTTGTTGATCCGCGTGACCCACAGGCTTTCGCCGCCGCGATTCAGGACAATACGCGATTAATTTTCGGCGAGACTCTGGGCAATCCGGGACTCGATGTCCTGAATATCCCGGCCATCGCTGACGTTGCGCATCGCGCGGGACTGCCACTGATGGTCGATTCCACCTTCACAACCCCCTACCTTATTAAACCTTTTGAGCTCGGGGCGGATATCATTCAGCATTCTGCCACCAAGTTCCTCAGCGGCCACGGTATTGTTATCGGTGGATTGCTGGTGGATAGCGGCCATTTCGACTGGGAGTCTTCTGGTAAATTTCCAACATTAACAGAGCCTTACGAGGGATTTCACAACCTTATTTTCACTGAGGAGTTTGGACCCACTGCGTTCATCCAAAGGGCCCGCAAGGAAGGGCTCAGAGACTTTGGCGCCTGTATGGCACCGACCTCCGCCTTCCACATTTTGCAGGGCATCGAAACACTGAGCGTGCGCATGAATCGACACGTGGAGAATACGCGCGAGATCGTCAACTTCTTAATGGCGCAGGAACAGGTCGATCGCGTGGGTTATCCCGAGCTTGAGGGACACCCCGATCAAGCGCTGGCAGCGACACTGCTGCCCAAGGGCTGTGGTGCCGTCTTCAGCTTCGACTTAAGTGGGGGCCGACCCGCCGGCATTGCTTTTGTCGATGCGCTCAATGTGTTCTCACACCTCGCCAATATTGGTGATGCCAAGTCGCTGGTGATTCACCCCGCGAGCACCACCCATCATCGAATGGATTCCAAAGCACTCGCGGCAGGTGGAATTGGCGAGGGCACTATCCGGCTGTCCATCGGGCTAGAGGACGTCAAGGACCTAATTGCGGACCTAAAACAGGGGCTGCGTGCCGCTGGAAAGGCTGCCAAAGGTGCCCGCTCATGATGATCACTGTTAACGAGCAACCCGTTTATTGCTACACCAACTCTCGTGACATTGAGCCGACAAAACCCAGCATCGTGTTTATTCATGGCTCGGGTATGGACCACTGCGTGTGGACGCTAGCCAGTCGTCATTTTGCCCGGCATGGCAATAACGTCATCTCGGTCGACTTACCGGGTCATGGACGCTCCGGCGGCGCTCCATTAGCCACTATTGAGGCAATGGCGAATTGGGTCATTACCGTGCTCGACACACTCAACATTGAGCAAGCGGCGCTAGTGGGGCATAGCCTCGGCAGTCTCATCGCACTAGAAAGCGCGGCCGCGCACGCGAGTCGCATCAGGGCGATTGCGCTAGTGGGCACCACCTCTCCCATGCCGGTTTCAGACGCCATTCTTGATGCCGCCGAGGCAAATGATCATTCGGCCTTCGACATGCTCACTCAATGGGGCTTTAGTAAGCGACACCAATTTGGCGGCAACCGTAGCTCGGGGATTTGGATGATCGGCAATACCCTCAGACTGTATGAGCAATCTGGGCCTGACGTCTTATTTCACGATATGCGAGCCTGCAACGACTATCAGTCCGGTATCGAACAAGCGAGTCGAGTGAAGTGCCCTGCACTCCTGCTCTTGGGTGCCGAAGACAGACTCACCCCCGTGCGAAGCACCCAGGGGCTTCAATCGGCGCTGTCGTCAGCCAAGGTCGAGGTGCTACCCGGAGCGGGCCATACGATCATGGTAGAAGCACCCAACGCCATGCTCGATGCGCTACATCAAGTGCTCTGAGAACCCCTACTGAGCGCGGCTTAAAACTGGGTATCGGCAATCGTCGTGCGGTGGAGTAGTCGATCGTGACCGTCGTAACCCCCGGTAGCCGCGTGCAGCAATGAACGGTTGTCCCACATCACCACCATGCCCGTCTCCCATCGATGAGTATAAATAAACTCGGGCTGGGTTTGGTGGGCGTACAGGGCCATCAATAGCGACTCACTCTCCTCAGGCGCCATGCCAGTGAACCCCGTGATATAGGCGGCCGACGAGAATAAGGCTTTGCTGCCATTCTCATGGTGCGTCCGAATGAGCGGGTGCGCATGAGTATCTCGCGCTCGCTCGCTCGGGAGGATCTTCATACTGCGCCCTAGCGCCTGATCCTGTTCACCGTAGGCACCGTCAGGCGCGTAGCCGAGCGCCGCAGAATGAAGGGCGATGAGATCCTCGACTTGGCGACTCAAGTCATCGGGTAGCTGTTCATAGGCCAATACCTGATTCGCGAACAACGTCTCGCCCCCCATCGGTGGAATGGTAATGCCGTACAACACGGTGCCAGCGGGCGGCAGGGCTAAAAAACTCCAATCACTGTGAAAGATTTCGGCAAAGATCGCGGTCTTTTCATGGGCGCTTCGCTGTACTGCCGCGACTTTGGGGTGCTCATCGATATGACCAAAGAAAGGATCCTCCCCAATCGCACCAAATTGCTCACTGAAAGTAACCAGCTGTGATGGCGTTAACTGCTGCTGGGGGAAAATGAGCACCTTGTGCTCCAGCCACTGCGCACGCAGCTCAGCGATCAAGTCTGAGGAGAGGGGCTGATCTAACGCCAAGCCATCAATAGTCGCGCCGCAGCTGGCACCTGAGGGGGTAGTGGTAAACGCCATTGCTGAGCCTCCTAGCCGGTATCACGTCGAATCATTAATCTGATTTTTATCCTCGAATCAGACTAGATCCACTGCATGGTTCCACCAGGCCAAATCCGAGTAAGCCCGCAGATCCAATTCATGGGTCCACACCGAGCGATGCTGCTGCGCCAAATGAAAATAAGTCTCGGCAATTTTCTCAGGCAACAATAAACCGTCATGCTCCCCTCCGCGCGCTTCCCTCAACGCAGCAAATGCTTTTTCGCCGAGCATTTTGCCCAGCGTATCTGGCGCATCGACCGCGCCGTCAACAATGATGTGCGCCACGTGAATGCCTTGTGCCGCGTATTCAGCATTCAAGGTTTGGCATAGCAGTCTTCGACCCGCCATCGCGGCGGCGTGCGAATGCTGGCCTGCATTACCCCGCATGGCAGAGGTCGCCGACGTGACCAGAAACGTCCCTCTACCGCGCGCTACCATCATCGGCACCAGCACCTTAGCCAATCGGAATAACCCGAAGCAGGCAATTTGCCAACCCAACTCAAAGGTCTTAAGGGAGGTATCCTGGAGCGATCGATTTCCGATCTGCGCGCCCAAGTTGTACACCAACGTATCAATCGGCCCCACCTTCTCCACGTCACTGACTAACTGTTCCAATGCACCCGGCTCGGCCGCATTGGTGAGGTATCCGCTAGCCGCTAGCCCCTCCTCCTCAAATGCCTGAGTCATGGCCGCTAATCCCGCTGCGTCGCTTCGTCGACACAAGGCGGCGTGATAGCCCTCCTGGGCAAATTTACGCCCGACAGTGCCGCCAATACCCGCACCCGCGCCCACCACCAAACAAACCGGCTTCACGATTTCCACCCCTTCATTGCCACTCCTCCGCTTACTGCCTTACTGTGCCATGACTAATCAGTTGCTCTACCTCATTCTCGCTATAACCCAAGGCGGACAAGATATCTCGACCATGCTCCCCCAGCTGCGGAGCGGGGCGGGAAACCGCCGCAGGCGTGCGCTCAAATTGAGCGGGATGTCGCGCCTGACGAACCTCCCCAAAGCCTTCAAACTGCAGCCGTTCAACCGAGTTGTTTGTTTTCACTTGTTCGTGATCTAGCAGCTCCGAGCGGTCAATAATGGGGGCACAGGGCACCTCTTCCGCATCGAACCGCGCCAAAATATCGTCGCTTGACCATTTTTTTATTTCCTCTGCCATGATCGCCTTGCGCTCGACGTTGTGCGTAATGCGATCGGTCGCATCTTTAAAATGAGGGTGCTCAATCAAATCCTCCCGCTGCATGGCGCGGCACATGCCCGCCCATTCATTATCGGAGATAGCACCGGCGGTAATAAAACGATCCTGTGTTTCAAAGACCAGATCCATCGCGCCCTGATAAGGCGTGACATCGAATTCTTTCTCGGCAAAGGTCAAACCTGCCATCGCCTCCGGCCAAAAAAAGCTCAGCATCGCATCCAGCATCGACAGACGAATATGCTGGCCTTCACCGGTACGCTCGCGAGCATAAAGTGCCGCACTAATCGCTTGCGCTGCCGTTAGCGCAGTGACTTTATCTGCTGCGATAATACGGAACATTTGCGGTCGGCCCGTAGCACGGTCTGCCTGAATATCAGCGGCACAAGACAGCGCCTGTATCACTGGGTCGTAGACGCGCTTATGTGCATAGGGCCCCTCCTCGCCAAATCCACTGATCGAGACGTAGATCAGCCGGCTATTCCGCTCTCTGAGAACCGGCTCTGCAAAGCCCATACGCTCCATCGCTCCCGGTCGAAAGTTTTGGATCAGCACATCAGCACTCTCAACCAACTTCATCAACACAGCGCGGCCTTCATCAGATTTCAGGTCGAGCGCTATCGAGCGCTTCCCCCGGTTACAGGAAAAAAATGCCGGCGTGATCTCGTTGACCTTGGGCCCAATATGCCGCATCTGTTCACCGTGTAACGGCTCTACCTTCACCACATCCGCACCTTGGTCAGCCAGCATCATCGCCGCAACCGGGCCCGACACCATGCTAGTGAGATCTAATACTTTGACATCCTGAAATGGACCCATCGTGACTACCTCAACTTTAAATACTATGGGATTGACAGTGGCACTGCCGGCCGAGCCCTGTTAGTGGGCGCCAAACGGCGCTTTGTGACTCCGCATCAGATGAAGAGACCGCACACGCTGCAGCGCGTCATCATCTTATCGTGACGTCTACGCCACCATCATTGCGGCGGGAACGCACTCAACAGCTCATGGAGCACTGTCGCTCTCAACTCCTGCTTGTCGGCATAAGACATCTTATTTTTTAACCGCCCTTCGGCGACGCCTCGCCAAACGATCTTGCTCGTTCGAGTGTCGATCACATCCAATACAGCAGTCCCATCTTCATACGTTTTGACCGAAGGTCCAGAAGAATAACCGACGCTGACAGACTTACCATAATTACTCATGCCGACACCGCCCGTCATACCCTTTTCTTGTCCTGTTACCTTTTGCGTTTGTCGTTTCGTGACGTGGTAGTTCACCCAAAAATCAGCATTACCTCTTGCCACTTCACGAAAGCCTCGTCGCAGTAGCTCCGCATTAGCGATTGAACGCACATGCTGATCGCTACTGTTCTGGCGGCGATACTGACTTTCCCTAGAAGCATGATCATCGTCGTACCATCGATAATGCTGGTATTCCCCGAAGCTAAAGCTTTGGTCGTAATCGATCTCATAAGTTGGCTTGTCTGCGCACCCCACTAGGGCCACCAAGCACAAAACCACAGCGCATCTAAGAAACGATACGGCGACTCTTAACGCGGGGAAATCACATTTCAAAAAATCCATCTTCATGATGTTGTTCACTCTCAATAATCGAATCGATATAGATGAAGGCCTAGGCCCCTAAAAAACTATACTACCCCTAAGGTGCCTTCCTGAAGCCCACATCACTGTTTGCGGCAAGCCAAGCGACCACCGCAAAGGCCGCGACATTTTGATCTAACGAGGCCGCGTCCAACTTATCCACGGTATCATCTGCAGTGTGGTGCAGGTCAAAGTAATCGCGCCCGTCTTGGTGCAGCCGTAACGTCGGCACCCCCTCGGGCACCAACGGGATCAAATCGGGACCGCCACCCGGCTGGTCATTGCTACCCGGCGCAATACCGAGTGGCAATAAAATATCCGCCATGTGAGCCAGGAGTTGATCGCCCGCTTGCGATTGACTGTCGGCGGTTATTTTCCAAATCCGCCCTCCTCCAAAATCACTCTCAGAACCAATGATATGGTCTGCAAGCGCCTCCTGATGTCGATCGCGATACGCTAGCGCCCCTAATAGCCCAACCTCTTCTGCTCCCCACAGCACCAATCGAATAGTCCGACGAGGGGTTAGCCCAGCCTCTTTGATCAGCGCCATCGCCGCCATGGTAATCCCGACCCCTGCACCATCATCAATGGCGCCAGTGCCCAGATCCCAGCTGTCGAGATGCGCCCCGATCACCACCACCTCTTCGGGCGCTGCATGACCTAGAATTTCAGCGATGACGTTGGCCGACTGAGCCGCTGGCACTAATGACGTGTCGACGGTCAGCCTAACGACTAACTCGACTCCCTTGGACAGTATCCGCTCGACTTGGTCAGCATCGGGGTTCGATAGCGCGAGTGCTGGAATGTGCGGCGTATTCTCTGCATAACGAAGCGATCCCGTATGCGGGAAGCGATGGCTGTCGGTGCCGATTGATCGCAGCAGATACGCGATCGCACCCTTCTGCGCTGCGACACTTGGCCCCGCGGTACGTACCGGATTGAAATAGCCGTACGAGGATCCGTCTTGGGTCCGCTGCATCGTATGTCCGACGTAAACAATCTTGCCCGACACTTGCTCTCGGGTCGCCGCTTTCAGGGTCGCCAATGAATCGAACAACACCACCTCACCCGTCAGTCCCGCTACGGGAGTCGACACTGACCCACCAAGCGCTGTCACGGCCAGCGGCTGCGGAAAAGGCACCATGATGTCAGCCTGTTCCGCGTGACGCTGCCACGCGGTCATCTCGAAGCCCTCCGCTCGAATGCGCTCTAAGCCTAAGTCAGCCAGCCTGCTCAATGCCCACTCTCGAGCGCGCGCTTCTGCCTCGCTGCCCGCCAATCGCGGACCGACCTCCGTGGTCAGCGAGGTCACGATCGCCATTGCTTGGCTTCCCGATAGCGCTCTATCGCGCAGCAGTACCGCATGAGATAGGTTGTCACGAAGCATTGCATCGTTGTGTCCAGTGTTGTGTGCAGTGCTGTCAGCCTTGGCGCTTAGGCTCGCCCCACTCAACACAGTCAACGCACTCACCACACTCAGTATCATCAGCACATCCCGCATTAGCACATCCCGCACCCGACGAGCCCGCTTTGGCCGATGGTCGACAACACGCCGGCGGTAAGTGACCGAGAAACTCATGCTGACCCGGGAGCTGAGCGACGGGCAGCAAGCCAGGCAGTGGCCGCCTTGGTCTGCGCTTTGGTTGCAGCCATAACGCCTATCGACCTATTGGTCTCGCCCTTGCGCCCCAAGGCCGCAATTTGTTCGTAAAACCAATACTGTGTCGCAAAGGCGCTGAGGGTTCGGACCGTTTTGATACGATTGAGAAAGCCAAGGCCACGTGGCAATAACGAGAGGTCATCCTCAAAACGCGGCAACTCATCGAGGCCTGAGAGCAGCTGTGCGGGTGCGTCAGTGACCACGCACATAGGACGGCCAATACCGACCATATCCGCGCAACCCGACTCCAGCGCACTATTCATCGCGTCTCGTCGCCGGAGCCCACCCGTCACCATTAAAGGAATAGATAACTCACGCCGCATCGCTTCGGCGAAGTCCACAAAGTAGGCCTCGCGAGCGCGTGTCGATGAGGCAACCGCTTGCTCTTCCACGGGCTCCATTCCTTCAAGGTTAAGCAATCGAGGCTGCTCATAAGTACCGCCTGAGATTTCGATCAAATCGACCGACGCAGCCTGCAGCCACTGAGCCACTTGCAGACTCTCCTTAAAATCAAAACCTCCTTTCTGAAAATCGGCACTATTGAGCTTGACGGATATCGGAACGCTCGGACCGATTGCGGCGCGGACCCTTGCCACGCATGAGAGCAATAGTCGTGCTCTATTTTCCAGCGAGCCACCCCATTGATCGGTGCGCTGATTGCTCCGCGGACTGAGAAACTGCGACAGCAAATAACCGTGAGCCGCATGCAATTGTACGCCCGTAAAACCTGCCGCTATTACGACCTTCGCACAGCGAGCGAAGCCCTCGATCACCGACTCAATATCCGCTTGTGTCATCGGTACGGGCTCCCCAAATTGACCGCCAGGTAAACCTAACTTCACCGCAGAGGGGGCTTTGGGATGCGCATTAACGATCTTTTGACATTGTCTTCCGGCGTGACTGATTTGCGCCCAAAAGTGATTGCCTGCACGCGTGCCTGCGGCGGCCCAGGCCGCCAACGCCTGCTGCATCAGCGCCGAAGGCTCACCCTCGACCACCACATTCCCAGGACGCTCCAGATGCAGCGCATCGATTTGCACGTTGCCTGACAATAACAGTCCGGCACCGCCATCGCTCCATAACCCATAGAGCTGGTTCAATGCCTCAGAAGGTCGCCCCGAGGGATCCGCTAGGCCCTCTGTCATGGCGGCCTTAGCAATACGATTGCTAATCCTTGCTCCACAGGGAAGGGTCAATGGGGTGTCAATCATTCGGGGGCTCCTGCCACTGCCTAGGCTTGCCCGTCATGTTACCTAAACCGTTGCGGTATGAGGATGCCTAATCACCCGATTTAGCGAGCACTCGCTGCGTCCGCGATACGACTCGGCCCATTGGGGGCGTCATCGACGACTGTTGCTCGCCTGCCACCTTGCTGCAGGGCGCAATCAGCCCATGATCGATTACACTAAACGCCCCCGCCTCAGACGACTCGGAGTGCCGCTAGCAGAGGACGCGCAGCCACCACGTCAGGGTTTAGAATCGGATGATCCCCTCAGGTCTGTGCGGTAATACCGATGACGGAACCGATCGGCCGGTCGCCGGTCAAATCGACAGATACACTCGCATGAAGGACACAACACCATGGCTAAACGCAATTTATGGATCCCCCTCACCGTGATGTCGCTGCTGATGCCGGTGAGTTCACTGGCACAAATGATTTCAGTCCAAGGCACCGGCACCGTGGACATTGAAGCCGAATTTGCCAATCTGTCAGCCTCGGTCATTGTCGACGCCAAAACCGCGGCACTGGCACAGTCCTCTGCTGACGAGAAAATGGGGGCGCTGTTGAGGGCAATCGATGCACTGCCGCGAGACGAGCAATCGGTTGATGCGGGGCGACTGCGTATTCAGCCCCAGTATCGCTGGAACTCGGCAACCAATCAGCAAGAATTTCAGGGGTATCAGGCCACTCGTGACCTCTCGTTTAAACTGCTTGAGTTGAGCGCGCTCGGCGAGGCGTTGCAAACACTCTCCAGCGCCGGGGCCAGCAGCGTGAGTTCGCCCCAATTTGGCAGCTCTCAAACTCAGGCCGCGAGAGCACAGGCACTGGCGATGGCATTTGACCACGCCAAAGCGGATGCGTCGGCCCTCGCGAGCGCCGCAGACATACACTTAGGAGCTCCCGAGACCATTAGCACCGGCAGTAGACCGGCGCCGTTGCCGAGGGCACAAACCCGGGGCGGCGTGATGGCGATGGAGGCAGAGGGAGGGCCACGTTATCAACCCGGCCAGCTTTCCATCACCGCGACGGTATCAGTAACCTTTAATACGCTGGGTGGGCCGTCTCGTTAACCCCCGGCTAGTCAAGCATCAAGCCACCTTTTGCCATTGCGAAATAATGGTGCGGCACTTGGATTAGTCTGGTTTCAGTCCTATTATAGGGACATTGGTCACGTTATGAGGCACCACACCATGAGCGACAAGTCCCTTTACAGCAGCACCGCAGGACTCGACCCCACCGCGAGTATTGCGCGAACCAATAAAGTATTGAGTAACACCTACTGGCTATTGGGCCTGACCCTCGCTTTTAGTGCGCTATCGGCCACTGTCTCCGTCGCAGTTGGCGTGCCTCCCATGGCAGGCCTTGTGCTGATGCTCGTCGGCTTTGGCCTGTTGTTTGTCGTTCATAAAATGGCCGATTCAGCCAAAGGGCTTCCGGCTATCTTTGCTTTTACTGGCGTGATGGGTGCTTCTATTGGCCCAACGCTGTCGTTTTATCTGGCACTCGAAAACGGGCCGACCATCGTACTGCAGGCGCTAGCCGGCACGGCGCTGGTCTTCTTTTCGCTATCTGCCTATGCCCTGACGAGCAAAAAAGACTTCTCCTACCTCGGCGGTTTTTTAATGACAGGGCTCGTGATCGCGGTAGTCGCCATGATTGCGAACATTTTCTTAAATATCCCGGTGCTCTCTCTGACACTTTCTGCTGTTGTGGTCATGATCATGGCGGGACTCATCTTGTTCGATACGAGCCGCATCATCAACGGCGGTGAGACCAACTACATCAGAGCCACAGTCGGTTTGTATCTCAGCATTTTCAATTTGTTCATGCATTTGCTGCACCTCATCGCAGTCTTCACCGGTGGTGACGATTAGGGCCTGTTCCTTCTCATTGAATAGCCCCGGCTTCGTCGGGGTTTTTCATTTATAAGCCATGGAAATCTCTCTCATTATTCGCACCCCGGGCACCGCTCCCAGTCACGGCGAGCGAGCGCAAGCGTTTATTCAATCGGCTGTCGATCAAGGGCACCGCATCCGGCAATGTTTCTTTCAAGGCCCGGGCGTATCGGCCGCAGTCTCTGAGCAGGCACTTCCTCGTTGGCGTCAGCTAGCGACGGCGACCGGGGCCGAGTTACTGCTGTGCAGTCAAGCCGTTGAGGAATACGCCCTAGCCGTGCCGGAGCCCTTTATTATTGCCGGCCTTGGCTCACTGATTGAATCCGCGGTCACCTCAGATAGGCTGGTCTCTTTTGTCTAACAGCAAATCTTGGCTGATCACTCTCGCAGGCGAGACGGCGACCAGCAGTGACGGTAGTGATAGAGCCGCCTTGCAGTCGGGGATGGACCTAGCGCTAGCCGCAGGCGCATTTGGTCAGCGCGTCACGCTGGTGTTCACCGGCCCGGGCATCGATTTACTGACCCGCACGCCTGACGAGCAGGATGCACTGTATCGGCTGCTCGGCTCAGCCCCGTTTTATGATATCAACGATGTGTACGTGTTGGGCGGCACTCAGACCCTGCCCGCTTTCAGAGAAGACCTGCACGTCATTGCAATGTCTCGCACAGAGTGGCTCACTGTAGCAAGCGAAGCACAGGTGGTGGTCAACTACTGATGATACTTCACCACCTCCATCACCCCTCTTTGTATGGTCAGTGCGCAGCGCTACTCAGCGAGCACGACACACTACTGTTGCTCGACGAGGCCGTCGATACAGCCTTCATCAGCACACTGGATCAACTCCCTTGCGCTGTGCGGATATTGAAATCAGCCACAAACCGCTCAGAGGCCGAGACGTTCGGTGTGCAGTGCATCACCGTGGACGAGTGGGTTGACCTTGTCATTGCGCATCGTCACTCGATGACCTGGGGCTAATCCATGTCCGGCAGCCGAGTACTCGACGATCTGTGTGACGACAATGGCTTCCTCATTGGCTGGACCACCTGGACCACCGCGATAGCGAATGATTTCGCCTCCGCTGAAAACATTGTGTTGACCGATCCCCACTGGGAAATCATCACCCTACTGCGCAACTTCTATGCAGACTTTGGCGATTCACCGGCGAATCGAGCACTGGTGAACTACGTTAAAACGC
>ERZ887830.777-NODE-777-length-19478-cov-8.241054_pt1 | contig 19478 bp, 18 predicted proteins | sample MGYA00521101_ERZ887830 | MGnify/ENA primary metagenome ERZ887830 (study PRJEB32303, sample SAMEA104408592) | aquatic metagenome | biome: Marine water; feature: Pelagic; material: water | place: Baltic Sea | collected 2014-06-05T16:38:00 | depth 1,762 m ... | reverse complement strand
CCCCTAGCCATAAACTCATTATCTTGAGCGCTACGCGTTCGGGAAGCAGTTTTCTTTGCAGACGTCTATGGATCGATGGGATTGGGAAGCCCATGGAGTATCTCAACCCGCTGCATCTTCAAAGCCTGCAGAGACGCTTCAACCTCCCCATGAAGGCGAAATTTTGGTGCGACAAGCCAAAAAAGAGATTAACAACATCTCTTCATGCAATCAGCCGATGGCGTCAAGCTAATGATTGGTTCAGCCTCAAACTGCAACCTATCCAACTGAAACCATGGCTATCACGGCATGAACAGCCGGAGAAACTAGTCAATGAAACCCTTTCTGACTGGCACGTCTTACCACTACTCCGAAAAAACTGGTACGAACAACTGGCCTCCCTAATCATCAGCCGCGCCACAGGTTCTTACGACTTTGGCCTTGCCTATACCCACGCTGACTCGATGGCCTGCCAAGGATCCCTAATTGCCCCAGAGCGCCTAAAGAAGGCGATAAATGAGCTCAGTCGGAATACCGAAAGTATCTTAAATTGGCTTGATCAACACCCCGGTCATCGCCCACTTTGGATGGAAGAGATACTGGAGTGGGATGCATTAACTTGGCAAAAGTTACTACCCACATATCTTCCTTCCCTCAAGAATCAAGGTCAAGAGACTTTGATCCAAGGCCTAGGAACAACACCTCTTATCAGACGGCAAGATCCCTTCGCACAAGCCAAAGCAGAGATTCAGCACGAACTCACCAAGGCTCTTAAAAATGAAGGATCGGCTCGTCCTCCCTCGAGACTTGAGAAGTTAATCAATTCTTAGTCAACTGGCACCCTTGCAGACACACATGCAATCAGCGATGACGCTTTGACAAAAGAGTGATTCATGCAATGGCTTCCACTGGTTTTCATTCATGCCAATACTCGGCGTAGATGATCCTCTAAATCTCGAAAATACGCTTTAACCGTCTCTCCAGCATGCTCCGATAAGCGAGGCTGCTGTTGAAAAGCTTGCAAACTCGCCGGATTGGATGTAAGCGCATGAACACGATCGATCAATTTTTGCCGAGAATCTGAGCAATCGTCCCAGTAGAGGATGGCATCGTGGTTTAAGACGTCTGGTTCGGGATCATTGCCGGCACCCCAATAGACAGGAATACAACCCGCTTCAATAGACTGGAATATTTTTTCTGTCACATACCCATAAGCATTTACATTTTCAGGGCAAATATTAAAATTAAACCCGCGAAGATATGACTGTTTGTCATCACGAAAGACCCACTTGAGAGAGCGAGAATTGTGACATAACTTCCCCCCACAGCTTACTTTTCCAACGATCGCCAAATCGCCCAATATTCGGCGGCGCGTACCTCCACGATCATGTCGTGCAATTAAGGAGGCAAAGCGCCACCGCGGGATCCAACTGCGCTTATTCTTCAGTGGATAGGATAATTGATTAACGCGACGATTAATCTCTTCAGGCGTAGAACTAGGTGAGAACATATACATTAGCCACAGCGGGAAACGGCATGCACGTGTGTCACTGCTGTCCACAAAGCCAAGCGAAGCGCGCAACTCTTGGATGCCGAGGCAAAAGTCTCCATACTCTTCATGACGGCCTACGTTCAGCTGCTCACCACTAAAAAAATTACGTTATGCGTTGAAGATATTGCCTCAATTCTTTTCCTTGGTCCAAAAACAGAGGCCAAAGCGATCGGACGAGAACTTGCAATTGCCCTCACTCTCAAGAAATCAGCGAGCCATAAACGCGCATCACCTTTCCACCAGTTCACCTCCATGATGTCCATCGATCTCCTACCCCCCCCCAAACACTTTTTTCGTTCAAAAAGCTCGTCTGAGCAGCTTCAGTGTAATGAGGCGCAAGCCGAGACAAAAACGTCGTCCACTGTGCCAGTACAGCCTGTGCCATCGACGTACCCCGAATCCATCCCCGTCAAGTTCACCGAACCAAGACCGAGGCAACGTTTGAAATAAACGCGCCGGAATCAACAAAAAAGTACTCCAGAAGCACAACCGGCGAATGTCCTGCAATTCGCTCGCTAATGCATTTGAAGGCAGTGGAATGCTACTAACGTTCGCTTCCCAAGCCCCCAAAAGAGACTGAATATATGTTGTTCGCGAACGCTGAGAACTCCATGGATGCTGTACGACTGCCCAGCGATTGGCCTCAACAAGAGCATCTTTCCAAGCACGATTTAGTGCATCACTAAAACCGCTATGGCCATGGGAAACGGGCTTGGCCACACGCATCGCACTGCTGTGATGAATCACACCAAGCGCCTGTTTTGGGAGGGTAATGACGTCAACACCAGTTGCTTGCAAACGAGCTCGCAGATCGATGTCATCACACCCGTAACCCTGCAACAACTCGTGGAAGCCCCCCACGGCTTGGAATAGGCCTTTCGACATCAGCCATGAACCCTCGGAACCTCCATTCACAGCACCCTGCAGCACTTGATGCTTAGCCAAGGCGTGCACCATGCGGGCGTTGAGCTCCTGCGGCCAGCAGTCGGCATCGAGCCGCATCAATCGCTCTCCTTGCGCCTGGAAGCAACCGAAGTTGTAGGCCCTGGAGGCACTCCAGTGTTGTTCTCCACTCACCCGCAGCAACCGCACCGACGCACCAGGAGGCAGATGCTCGCGCTGAATCGGCACATCACTACTCCAATCCACCACCAGATGTTCCCAAGCCAGACCAAGTCCAGCTGCCCAAGCCTGAACCTTCGGAGCCGTCTGCAGCAAATGCTGCTGGCGGTTCATGCACACCGTCACCACACTCAGTTCCAGCATCAGCCCCCTCCGGCCAGGCGAAACACGCTGAGAAGCAAACGCTCCAACTGGCTCACCACCAGACGCAACCAACGCCAATAAAACCGTTGCCAGGGCTGGGGTTTGACCATGTCTTGATGGGGAGCAGGAAACCATGGCTCAGGGCAGGTTTTCATAATTCGCTCCGGCAGCAGCAACAGCGCACTCCAAAACGTCAACCGCCAGATCCGCAGCCACTTGCGTTGCAGAGATGAGGGCAAAGCTGCCGTTTGCGCGGGACCCCATGGATGACTTACCAGAAGTGCAGCATCGGCCTCCAAATCAGCGACGCACCTAGCAAGGTCGACGGCCTGTGGCCAAGTCATCGAAGCCAGCTGGCTCATGCCCTTGATCGCATTCCTCTGATCAGGGCAATGGAGCGACCTATCGCAATGCAACGGAGGTATCAGACGCATCCCTTGAGCCTCTAGACGCCCTAGGCAGTCCGTGATCAGTAGCGATGGACTGCGCAGAAGAGGATGGCAGCCGTTCACAGCTTCAAAAGCCTGGCGGTGCAAGAACAACCAACCGGCGCTGTTGTTCCCCCCTGCGCTAGATCGCTCACCGCAGAACAGGTCTGCCGTCATCACCGCCCAATCAACAACCAACAATCCAGAAGGATTACCCCACAACAGAATCCAATCTGATGTGGCCTCGGGGACCAACTGATTCACCGCCTGGCCCAGGAGAGTCCCTTCGGTCATCCATGCGCCCGATCCCCAAAAGGACAGATGCTCCACGGAGATGGCAACACCGTTGGCATCACATACTTCGAGCGAATGGTCAGCGTCAGGAGGCAAACCAATCACGGCAATGCAAGGCTTCATCACCATCAGTTCCCTAACGCCTTCGCGCATATCAGCACTCGCGTGAAGGGAACATCAGACGAAGGCACACCACAGCGATAACCCGCTGATTCCACAGCCTGCCGCAGTGGCTTCAGACGGCGCTTCATCACCGGGTCCGGGCCACTGGCCGCCAGCACAATCTGTGGGGGGGGTGGAGTAGATGCAAGTACATGCTCCAACTCATCCCCATCACCCCAGGGAGACAAATCTGAGGGCAGACGCCCTGCAGATTGCTCCATGCGATCACTGAGATTAAACAGGCGCTTGCGCGGCGAAAACCGCCATCGCTCGGAGGCTGTCTGCTGGCTCACGGCACGAAAGTGATCGGATTCACGGCTGGCATCCAAACCTCGTGCCATCAGCGGCTGAAATCCCTGGTACCAGCCCATCACCAGCCACAGCATCAGTGCCGTAAGCCCAAGGCGGCGCCCCAGGCGATTGAGAGGAAGCGAGGCAGCGCGCACCGCCAACCAGGGAAGCAGCGCTGGGACCAGCACCACAAAATAACGACTGAAGGCCAACGGTTTCACGAAAGAGATTGCCACGACCCCCAGCACCATCAACGCCGAGGGAGACACACCACTCCAATCCAGTAACGAACCAGAGGCAGCCCCTGGCCTGGACAACTTGGCCGTGACCTCAGAAGAATCAACACCCCAGCGGCACACGAGCCACAGCAGCAGGAGCAACACCAACAACTTGGGCAAGGGCCATGGCCCCAAGGCCCGACTCAGGGTTTCCTCGAACAGAGCGAAATCAGGCGATCCGATCCAACCGCCAGTGCTGGCTTTGAATAGATAGTGCCGTGCGTACGCAATCCAGGCCAGGACTGGGATCAGCGACAATGCCGCTGCCCAGGCCAGGCAAGATCGATGCCTAACGGCATCCCATATGGCCGCCGCCGCAAACAAGAAAAGTCCGTAGAAGTGGGTGAGGCTGGCCATCAGCACCGCTAGGCCATACAGAAGAGGCTGTTGCTGCTGACGCCACCACCAAGCCAAAGCCACCAAAGCTGTCAGCAGCGCATAACTCTTGCCCTCGATTGAGAAACGCAACGGATAAAAACTGCAGAAGGCCATCAAGGCCGCTAATGCCATTGCCCTCCCGCTCCGATGCGCAGGAGCCAAGGCTCTGCTCTGCAAAACCATCACCAGGCCACCCACCAGATACATCACCCAAGACAGCAAACGCAGAGTGGTGCCGTTCTGACCAACCACACAACCCCAGAGCCAAAGCAGGGAGTAATAGAAAGGAGGATGAGTGTCCTGGCGAAGCTGTTGAAGCAGATCGCGATAACTCGGCTGGAAGCTCTTCCCCACGCTGTAGAGCTCGTCGCTCCAAAGACTGGTGGCATCGATTAAGCCAAGGCTACGAAGCGCAAAAGCAGCGCACAGGCCCGTCACCAGCACCCACCAAATCCGACCGTTCATCGTGTCACCGCCAAACGCTCCATCCGTCGTCGCCTCAACTCGGCACCCAGGGCAGGCCCTGATGTCCACCCTTGATCCAGAAGCTGCTGAGCTGATTCGGCAGCGCGCAGGTGACGCCAACGCCCACACCAGCGCAGCAAGGGACGCCAATACCGGTGACCTATCGCTACCGCCAATCCCACGGCCTCGACATTCCATCCCTTGGCCTCCAGTGCCATGGTCCAGTCGGCGGGAGACCAATGAGATTGTGGAGCGTCAGAAGAGGAAGACTCCATCCACATGAGTAACTCTTCAACTTGTCCCAACCAGCGCTGCTGAAGCAAAGGCAGCTGTAATCGTTCTGCCACAGCCTGAGGCTGCTCAGCTCCAAGAAGCAGTGCTGGCAGCAAGGGCAAACCGAGCCGTTGGGCCCAACGCAAGCGGAGCAGTCGCTGAGGATCCGCCTGCAGACCCACATCAATGAGGGCAAAAGCACCCCAGTCATGGAGATTTTGAAGAGCCTGGCACCATGGCTCCTGGTCAAAAAGCAACTCCAACTCCATCCGCAGTCGGGTACTCAGCGCTGGAGGAGATGTAGCTGGATCATCACCACAACGCCAACTCCAGGGCCAATCACGCACCGTGACGAATACCTGTTCACGGGCGTCTTCTCGCAGCACAAACCCAAAACGAGAGGCATATCGTGCCGCTCTCACCACCCGAGTGGGATCGTCCTTAACACTGTCGTCATGGAGGAACACCAGCTCTCCGTTGAGGAGGTGTTCAGCACCTTGGTAAGGATCCAACAGCTCCAAGGCAGCGGTCGTCTCCTTCAGCACCAACGCCATCGCGTTGATCGTGAAGTCTCTTCTGGTGAGATCAAGTTCTAACGATCCCATCTCCACCACTGGGTTCTCTGCTGGCGCCGGATAGGTTTCTCGGCGTGCTGATGCAAGATCAAACGAGAGACCGTCCACCTCCATGGCAACGGTCTGAAACGCCGGATGGGAACGAAACCACGGCACGCGCTTGGTACCGCAGAAGTGCTGTAATGCCTCGGCGAGGGGCAAGGCATCACCCTCCACCACAAAGTCGAAATCCTGCAGAACACTTGAGGCTGTTCCAGGCTTCTGATTCAACAAGCCATCGCGGACCGCCCCGCCAACCAAAGCAACTCTCTGATATCCGAGGCCACGAGCGAGGCGAGGAATCAACGTCAACAACTGCGGATTGATGCCGGGAAGATCCATCGCCATGACCGGCTGCCCCGGAATCGTCATTCGAGCGGGATGGAGCAGAATTAACTCATTATCACCAATCCATCTGTTGTCTGCACTGACCCGCTGCTTGCAGGAAGAGGCTAAAGCCATCGCAGTGGCTGCTCAACGTTTATGCAGCGTTCAAGTGGAACATGCTCTTGACCTGCTTCACCAATGCGCTGATCGCAAAGCCAAGCTGGTCATCACAGGAGTGGGCAAAAGCGGAATCGTGGCAAGAAAAATTGCAGCCACATTCTCCTCAATCGGGCTCATGGCCCTTTACCTCAACCCCCTTGACGCCCTGCACGGAGACCTTGGTGTGGTCGCATCAGAAGACGTCTGTCTACTGCTCTCCAACAGTGGCGAGACCAGTGAACTCCTGGAAATTCTTCCCCATCTCAAACGACGTGGCACCGCCAGAATTGCCTTGGTTGGGCGTGCCGACTCCTCCCTTGCACGCGGAAGTGATGTCGTGCTCGAGGCCAGTGTTGACCGGGAAGTGTGTCCTCTGAATCTGGCTCCAACGGCCAGTACTGCCGTCGCCATGGCGATCGGTGACGCACTCGCTGCGGTGTGGATGGAACAGCGAGGCATTTCACCAGCAGATTTCGCCCAGAATCACCCGGCAGGATTACTTGGCAAACAACTCACGATGAAGGCTGCCGACTTGATGGTGCCCGCCGACAAGATCAAAGCCCTGCAAGAGGATTCATCTCTCGATGAAGTGATCGGAACATTGACCGAAGGGGCCATCGGCAGTGCCTGGGTGGAAGATTCACAGCGACCCGATCATCTCCTGGGTTTGATCACCGATGGTGATCTGCGCCGTGCACTGCGAGATCAACCAGCAGAGAAGTGGGCAGTCTTAACTGCAAAAGATCTTATGACGGAAGACCCAATCACGATTGATGCCAGTGAGTTAGCTGCAGAAGCGATTCAAGTGATGGAACACAACCGGCGTAAACCAATTTCAGTGTTGCCGGTTGTCGATCGCAAGGGGGCGATGCAAGGTCTTTTGCGGCTCCACGACTTAGTGCTGGCAGGGTTGGCTTGATGATCAGATGGATGCAGACCTGGTTATGGCGGTTCCGACGAACCAAACTCTCAGTTATCAGGCTAGTTGTGCTTGATGTGGATGGAGTTCTGACCGACGGCGGGCTTTGGTTTGATCAAGATGGAAGGCTCCAAAAGCGATTCGACGTCCGCGACGGACTGGGCATTCGCTTACTCCAAGACGCAGGTCTGACCATCGCTTTTTTGAGCGGAGGGAAAGGAGGCGCAACCGAAATGAGGGCCCGACAGCTCGGGATCGAACACTGCCTTGTGGGCATTAAAGACAAACCAATCGCGTTAGAAACTCTGCAGCAAAAACTGGGCTTCACTCAGAAACAAACCGCTTTTATTGGTGATGATCTCAATGATCTGGCAGTTCGCCCTCAAGTGAGCCTGCTCATCACTCCAAGTGATGCTTGCTACGCGATACGACGTCAAGCTGATTGGGTCCTTGGCCGCCGCGGTGGACACGGGGCGGTCAGAGAAGCCGCAGAAGGGTTCCTCAAAAGCCGGAACCGATGGAGAAAGCTAAGCGCGCAAGGCTGGCGCGAGTGCAATGACTAGATATGCGTCAGAATCTCAGCCAGCATCAGGTAAAAGCGACCATCTGATGATCACCAATAAAGAGGAAAAGAATCCCTAAACATCGATGAAATATCTTCTGCCGAATTACAATAGAGGTGACCGCTATCTAAGAAAAATAGCCCAGCGTGCACATCGGATCACGCACCCACTCAGAGTCAGCAAGAATCCAAACACAAACGATAATATGTTGACCTATGGATATTTAGGTAACGTTGCTCGCCATGCTCGCCGTTGCCAGAAAGATCCAACACTCAGCCCATATCGAAACATATTCATAGCCGATCATGGGTTTGGCCCTAAACACTTGCGCAATAATATTTACCGTTTGACCATTCACGACAAAACACTTAGAGGAGTGGAATTGAGCAACAATGAAATGCTCACAAGTCGCTACCGCAACTCCATTTACGCATACCTCAAAGAAATACAGCAAGAGAAGCCGCTCAAGATGATTGGCCAATGGATGGGACAACCTGCTGATTCGATGGCCATCTTGGTCGAGGCAGCACCCGTACTCGTTGATCTACAACTCGTGGAGAGCTTCAAGCCGTCCCAGTACACACACAGAGTCCTCAAAAAGGCAAAGAAGATTGGATGTTCCGTTTTCTCATCGCACAAACGCCTAGAAATAGGACTCACCACAGAGGGAGAACGCAAAAAAACAATTCATAACAGTGATCAAATTGAAGTCAATCCAGAAGCAATTTCCTTTGTCGCTTGCCCAACTTCAATGATGGCACTCAGCCTTATTCTGAAAGGAATCCCAGTAGAACTATCCGCCATCCACCCCCTCGTCAACCAACTCGGCTTATACACACCTGCACTTTCGGCCGGGGAGGCTATTGAAAAGGTATACGAAACAATCTGCCGCACGACCTTTTGCATGCGTAAAATCCGAAGTATTGAAGGCTGGATTGAAACGTTTGATCCAGACAAGCAAATTAATTCCAGCGTAGTGAAGTTGTGAACTGCGACAATGCTTATCAAGCAAGCAGCAGGATTGAAGGTATCAATGCATCACCCTGAAAGATTCAAGTAAATAACGGCGTTAAGAAGCTGTAAAAAAGGTAATAAAGACAGCCATCAACTCACTGTGTAACAGCATCAGTTGATGCAACTAACGCAAGGTCAATACCATAATCAGCGAGATAAGACTGGGCAAGTTTCTCTGAGAAAGGACCATAACCAAAGTAAGCTTGTAGCCTCCAAAACAACCTCCTGAATCGCCCCGGGCTTAACAACGTTTGCAAACATCGTCTGGTCAATGCCTGAACCTGGGCAGAATTCAACAATGTGCGTGCTGGCAGCACAGGTAGTGTCTTATCGCGCGCAAAAGCTAAAGAGTACTCATCCAGCCCTGGCCAGCTCAAATCCATGAGATAAGACTGCCTCGCGACCAACATATTTTTTTGATTCATCGCCTTCTTCAGTCGAGAAGCCGAAACACCCCTTTTAACAACTCTTTGACGCTCTGCGTCGGAATGATCAATGGAGTGCACGTCGTCTTTTGGCAAGCGCCTCGATGAAAATCCAGCTAAAAAAAGACGGGAATAAAGGTCAAGCTCATCCCATCCCCATCCCTGAATGTAAGGGTTGAAGCCGCGTACAGCAGAGAGCGCATCACGTGACACCAAGAACAGACCATTGGTGCGGAACATCGATGAGGGAAGCTTCCAATCTTGAACGGTGAGACGGTCGCAAAGGAAGTCGATCCCACTGGATTGCTGACTCTCCATGAGCGTTGTTAAGAAATTGACGGGGATTAAAGCATCAGCATCAAGCTTTAAAATCCAATCACCATGAGCCAAGGCAAAAGCCAAGTTGTAAGCATGCGTTAGCCACCAATCTCCTCGCCAATCGCATCGAACCAATCTCACTCTTGGGTCATCAGGTAACTCCTCACGCATAACAGCTGGATTAGAGCCAAAGTCGAGAATTAGATGCTCATCATGCACATCACTCTGAGAAACACATTTGGCACTTTGGACAAGGTGCGCTGTGCGGTTCAATGCAACAGTAACGATAGAAAGATTACTCATCAGATAGTGCAAAGATTTTTGCTGGCTCATCCGTTGGCCAACAAATCTGGACAAGTTGCTGAGCTAAGGCACTAAATTGTGCATCCAAAAGAAACGTCTGCCGAGCAATCTGCTCTTCATCAGTGACAAAAGGATGGTCGCGCAAAATTCGTGTAATCTCCCCCGCCCAATGCTTCTCTGAGGCAAGAATTGGCATTGTCCAACAAGCAACATCAGATAACTGCAAGTCAGTAACAAACCCTGTTGGCACAGACAGCATTAAACAACCGCATGCCATTCCTTCGAGGAAAGACACGGGTCCACCCTCTTGCCCTGAAACAGAACATACAATCTGGGTCTGCTGATAAATTTCAGAATATTGAGAATGAGGCACATCAATGTGTCTCAACTTGGGATTGAGTGGGTATTCACATTGGTCCCAACATCTCCCTAGAAAAGCTACTTTTAATCCTAATTCCAACAACTGGTCGGCAAGCGCGACCTGGAATTCATAACGCTTGCGTTTATGATAGTAACCATCCTTGCCTTGACGATATCGTCCAACAAATAATACATCTATAGCTCTAAGACTAGCCTCTTGAGGGAGTGAAAACAACGCCTGATCATAGCCAGCAGGAAAACGATGAATTTTGCTTTTCTTCACTTTACGCATCGCCACTAACTCACCTTCAAAGGAGTTGAGTACAAGAACTGCATGCAATAAATCTAATTTTTTTATTTCCAGACCAAGCCTCACGTGCGTATGGTAAAAAATAATCCGATCGGGCGGAAATCCGAGACCGATAAGCTCATTCAAGAATTTAAGCCCCATCGCAACGACTATGAGGTCTGTCCCTTGGCATTGACGCCAAAGATCTTCAGGGCTTGAAGCAATCCCCGACTGAACATCCTCGATAAGAGCTAACTTTTGACAAAGATCTTTCCATAAGAAATCGAGTATCCAACCCTGCTGAGCTGTTGGTAGATAAGCAATTAACCGACGCGGTGCTGTTCCTCGGTCCCCTAAGGCGGCCTGAAATTTCCGGAAACCTAGACGTCTCCTCAAGCCTGATTTGAGTTGCTTCCAAAACATTTTTTCTTAACGGGGATAAGGAATGCGTAACCCAGGATAAGCCCGTAAAAAATATTGAGTTTGCCACAAAAAGAACCAATAAGACACCCAAGTGCCAATCAGTAAAGACCAAAAGGTGTCGAAACGATTACGCACAACTTCAACAAGTTTCACCAAAACCATCACCATTCCAATTGAGATCGGCATGACCCAAGTAATCGCATGGATGTCAGGGTGCTCAGCGACGGACTGATTGACTAAAATCCCCCAAATCAACGGAGGGGCGGTTGAAAGGGTAACTGAGCTCAAATATGGAGAGCTCGATCTGCAAAGCTGCCACATAAGCCATACAAGCCCACAACCAGCGAGCACATACAAGAAAAGGTGCTCAAGATGCATTGATAGGGAAAGCTGGTTAATTGTCAATTCTGATTGGCGCCAAGCGAAGCCAAAGCTTTGCCAAATTGAATCATAGTCAAGATCTGATTGTCCTTTCCCTTTTATTTTATGACTCAGGCCAAAGCGATTTAACATCGACGAACCACTCAAGATATAACGACCAGTGAGATCAACAAGTCCAACACGAAGGTAGTGTAATGAGCTCGCACCCGCTAACGCCAACGCCATCGGCCAAGAGAAAACCGTGCGGTTTGCGGAATTATTTCGCAACAAGCTATAACGACCAATCAAAACAGTGATTAGGCATACAAACCCCATGCGAGGGCAACCAATCGCCGCAATCACCAACAGCACGGCTGAAAGAGTTGCAAAGGCTTGTCTTCGCAGCCGTATTGCTAAAGCAAGTGATGCTGATGCGAAAGCCAAAAGTACCGCAGACAAAGCACGATCGTCGTTATTCCATAAACCTCCCCAAATACCTTCATTAGGAAAGGTTGCTGCAAAAGCAGCAAATAAAACTAGCCCCAACAAAAACTTTGGCGCGTAAGCCTTCTCGACACGTTCCTCCACAAGCAGCCATAGCAGTGTCCCAACAGCGAAAGACATTCCAACTGCCACGCTATAAGTAGACAATCGAATCATCTGCCAAAACGTAGCCACGCCGCCAAGTTGATAAGCAATAAAATGAGGAATTACGTAGAGTGTGGACTGGGAAGAATAAAGCTCATCAGGAGGTGGCAAAGGTATCAACGAATCACGGAATGACATCAACCCTCCCAACTGCCAGAATCCAAGCTCTGTCCAACTACGAACGGAATCCAGTAAGCGCACGTTACAGGTAGATGCGAGATTGTTTAAAGAATTGCCAGCATTATTTAGAGCACTATTGAACAATGCAAAGCAAATCAGAATTCCCAGCTCCCAAGGCAAATAAAACAGAACTGAATGAGACAGATGCACCCCACGGGTCGATTTCATGCAGCAAGCCCTTCGTTACGACAAATCTTGCGTGCTTGTTCCAATTGATCCGCAGTATCAACCGATAGCGACGTTCCCTCCACTGGGAAAGTGGCGATCTTTAATCCTGCCTCAATCAAACGCAATTGTTCCAATCGCTCCACCTCTTCCAGTGGGGAAGGAGGAAGTTGATCCCAAGTCGACAAGACATCTCCACGAAAGCCATACATGCCGACATGGCCCCAATAATCAGTGTGTTGATGCCAGTTCTCTGGATCAACATCTCGGACGTGAGGAATCGCTGAGCGAGAGAAGTAAAGGGCTCTGCCGTCATGAGCCAAGAGTGTTTTGACAACCGCCGGGTTATGGATCGTTTGGGGCTGTAGCCGATACACCGGAGTCACGACTGCAGGCGCAGGATCACATCGGCTGAATTCCTTCACCATGGTCGTCACCGCCACAGGATCCAGAAAGGGTTGGTCACCTTGAACGTTGATCACGGCAGTGCTCGAGAGTCGTGCAGCTCGGGCCTGGGTATCCCAACCATCAAGCGCCTCACCCCAGGCCCGAGCCACCAGCTGATCGGCCACCGAGGCGATTCGCTCACTGCCGGAGCTGCAGTCGGTAGAGGTCATCAGGACTGGGAATCCCCAGTTCTGCGCCAACTGTCGCAACTGGTCACTGTCGGTGCAAAGTACGACCTCCGCTGGACCATGGGCCTTTGCGCATTGCTCAAGAACTCTCTGAAGCATTGGCTTCCCGCCAATCTCGGCGAGCACTTTGCCTGGCAAGCGGGACGAGGCTAAGCGGGCTGGCACGGCCACCACTGAACGTTGAATCGTCATGGCGGTCAATCCCACAACTTCATGGCGTCGTCGCGGGCTGAGAACCATTCGGCCGCCAAGGGGCCGCCCATGGTGCGCTGCTCACGGAACCACGGTCCGCCAAGCGTCCAGTGCAACATCGGTGAGGCTTCCTCTGATGCAGGTGGGACTTGGACGTCGACAAGATGATTCCAGCCCCTCTGGATCGCACCGATCTCATGATCCCCCTCCAACCAATGGAAACGGTGCAGTTCCAATCCGGTGGCGGTGTTGACGTAATCAACCGTGAGCTTCTTGCAGCGGTTGCAATTCAGAAGCATCAGCGAGCTCCAGTTCTTCTTGGGGTAGGCGCTTTGCACTTCACCGAGAAATTTCACAGTTTCATCGGGCACATGCTCGTGCTGCACACACATGGCTCCATAGCGCTCATCGCGCTGATCCCAGAGCGCTTTGATGTCGGCGCGGCAAAGCATGTCGCAATCCATGAACAAGGCCCAACCCCGGTAGCTCATGAGGTGGGGCACCAAAAACCGGGTAAAAGAGAAGGCCGTGCTCTGTTTTGGATCCCGCTCTCTCCGGTACAAGGCTTGTGCCTCCAGCTGGGATGTCACCAAAGGAGTGATGGCTAGTGGCACAGAACTGTGCTGATACAGGCTATCGATCAGCACATTGGTGGCTGCTCGCTCTCGAGGGTCGTATCCGATAAAGATCGGCAGCGGCTGGACGCTTGCCATTCAGTTCAGGCAGTGCAATAGGAAAAGCGTAAGCCGCATGGGCCGCATGACCAACGTCAGTTGACTACAAGAGGAGAGAATCCCTTGACCAGCTCATCAACCGCTTTTACCTGTGCCAAGAAAGGCTCTAGCTGATCGAGCGTAAGTGCACTGGGGCCATCACACCGTGCCTGACTTGGATCTGGATGTGACTCCAAGAACAGGCCGGCTAAGCCCACGGCCATCCCTGCCCGCGCCAGCTCCAATACTTGACTCCGGCGGCCACCGGAGGCCTTGCCGCCTGGATCGCGGCATTGCAACGCATGGGTGACATCGAAAATCACCGGCAGATCGTCACAATGAGCCTTCATCACACCGAATCCGAGCATGTCGACCACCAGGTTGTCGTACCCAAAATTGGTTCCCCGCTCACACAGCAGCAGCTGACGATTCCCACACTCGCGGAACTTATCCACGATGTTGCGCATTTGATCAGGACTCAGAAACTGGGGCTTCTTGATATTGATCACCCGCCCAGTGGCCGCCATCGCCTCCACCAGGTCTGTTTGCCGGGCAAGGAATGCAGGCAACTGGATGATGTCAGCAACCTGGGCTGCTGCTGCTGCCTCCTCAGGGCTATGCACATCCGTGATAACTGGAATGCCATAAGTGTCCTTCACCACCTGAAGGATGCGCAGACCCTCAATTAGCCCCGGGCCTCGATAGGAATGAATTGAAGAGCGGTTCGCTTTGTCATAAGAGGCCTTGAACACCAAAGGGATGCCAAGTCGCAAGCAGACTTGCTGATAATGCGCAGCGCAGCGGAGAGCAAAGGCCTCGTCTTCAAGAACATTGACGCCCCCAAGCAAAACCATCGGGTTGCGATTCCCAATGGAGAGCTCACCAAGTCGCACTTCTGTCATTTGCACTTCTCCCTGGCGGGAAAGAACCTAACTTCAAATAGCTCACAGAACGCCATGCTGCCCTCCAATCTTCGGGATGAACTGCGATGGCGAGCCATTGGTCTGACACGGACATTGGCGGGACGTCGTGTCGCGCGGTCGGAATGGGAAGCCCTCTCCGCCTGGAGAGGGCTCGTCCATCAGGCGTATCAATCAGAACCTCTCCAAGCGAACCTCACAAGCCACCTCTGGCATCAAGGGCGATTCCAAGACCCTCAGGCCCGCCGCGCTTTTTTTACCCCCAACCGCCGCGAACGGGAACCCTCCTCGCATCACTACGGCCATGATCTCCAACTCAAACGCTTCGTCGGCCTCCCCCTCATTGGAGCGCCGCTACAGGTGCTTCTCGAGCATGGATTAAAAGTCGCACGCACCTCCCGGTTCGAATCACCAAAACCCTGGGCTCAGAAAGGCTTTTTTTGCATGGGTCCCCTCAGGGCCCGCTGGATTGAGAACGACTTCCAGGTCCCGGCACAGGCGATCGGCCCTTGGATCCGATTCGCGAAACCTTTGCTTTCAGCGATGCAGATTGCTCGTCAAAAGAAGGAATGGGGCAAAACGCTCTTGGTGGTTTTGGCCCACAGCTGGGATCAAGTGGAACGCAGCATGGATCTCAGCCACTGCGTTGAGGCCGTCGAGGCGATTGTCAAGAAGGAGAACTATCAAAAAGTGGTTTGGCTACGCCACTGGAAGGATCCAGAAGACATTCCTCTCCGTGATGGTTGGATCAAGGCCTGCAACGGTCATCGGTCGAATCCTTGGTTCCTGGATTCCATGCGCACTCTCCTAGAGCTCAGCGACGGACTGGCCAGCAACGCCTTCGGGACCCATTTGGGCTATGCAGCAGCTCTGGGCACCAAGCTCCACTGGATTGATGTGGACGTGGAACAGAAGCTTGATCACCTCTCAGCAGAAAAAGCAAAAGAGGAGCAAGCGGAATGGGATGAACGACAGCGACTCAGCCTTGCGCTTCGCTCATGCCTCACTCTGCCGGAACCCAAGCAGGCGCAATCGATCCATGACCTTTTTGATCCGTACTGGGGGCTGAGCGTGGCGGCAAATCCGGAAGATCTTGCCCGTCACTTGGAGCGATGAGGCCAGCTCTGACCCAGCAGCATCTGACCGTAAACAAGACGACGATTCATGGTCGCTAACGGAGGCCAAGCCAAAGCTGCTCTCAAGACCGGCGACGAGCTCGCCAGCCAAGTGCCGTCATAGACGATGCGTGAGGTGCGTTCTGGGTCGTTGCGCATGCGATTACCCGAAACGATGTGGCTACGCGTTGCAACACCTGGCGTCAGCATGCTGTCGTCATAAGGGAGCTCAAGCCAATCACTGACCCGCCGAAATGTTGCTTCAGGCGCTAAGGCCATTTCCTCATATCCAAGCGTGAGGAGATCACATCCAGAGGCCTTCAACTCTCGTTCTAGCCGTCGGTTTACTCGCCACCAGCGCAGAACAGCCCGAAGAGCTGCGCAACGGCGCTTCCCCTTTGTACGGCGTGCTTCTGAATGCACCCATGAGCGCACGTCACGGACGAGAAACAGCACTTTCACCGGTCGCGGATGGAGAGCCTGTTTCAAGGGACCAGGCAATGCAACATCTGCCTGGTAGGACTCCACGATCCAACGCAAAGAAGCGTTATGCGCGCCCATGGTTTCAGTTAAGCCCCGAGTTTGGACTCGGCTAATCAAAGCTAAAAACTTTTCTAGATCCGAGAGATGGTCATGGACACTCAGCCACTCCAGGTATTCACCCCAAATTGGGCAGTCAGCGACCAACTCCCCACAAGTACAACGCCGCTCATATCGCCCGGCTCCGCGTAAGCGGGCGGGCCCCTTGCCTCCCTCTCCAGGTCGAGGGCTACCGACAAGACGCGCTACTTCCCCCAATCCGAGAATCTGGGGATGCGCACCAAGAGCAAGATCTAAAATTGTGGTGCCGCTATGGCCTAAGCCTCGGATCAGAAGTAGGCCTGGCTCCGCCGATGATTGCAATTCTGCTTGGGACGTCATTGCCTCACTCCAGAGGTTCGATGGGCGCCAAGCGCGGGTCAAGGATCTTTGGTCCCATCCCTGAGAACTTCACTGCAATTGACACTTTCTCGCCACTTCCAAAGGTATGGGTGATCTCACCAATGCCGAAGCTGGCATGGCTGACCTGATCACCAACGGACCAAGTCTTGCCAGGAGCAGGACCAGCCTGGCGGCGACGCACTGCATTGGCTGGAGCGCTAGTGGGTTTGGTGCGGTCAACCCGGGTGAGACGCTCCAAGCGCTGCTCTCGGCGGATTGCTGCTCCTCCCGAGCGAGGGATGTCTCCCTGCACCAGCCCCTCCGGCAACTCGGAAAGAAAGACACTGGGCAGCGCTGGCTCACGCATTCCGCCCCAGAGACGCCGTTCACTGGCATGAGATAGGAACAGGCGTTCCTTAGCGCGCGTGATGCCTACGTAGCAGAGGCGACGCTCCTCTTCTAACGACGCCGGATCGTCAAGGGAGCGATAACTCGGAAACAGTCCTTGCTCCATTCCCACGAGGCAGACAACGGGGAATTCCAAACCCTTGCTGCTGTGCAAGGTCATCAGGGTGACTCGATTGGCTTCGGTGTCTTTGCTGTCGGCATCACTCGCTAGCGCCGCTGACGCCAGAAAACCTTCAAGGTTCCCCTCGTCGTTTTCTTCCTGATATTGCAAACCTGCATTCACCAATTCCTGCAGGTTGCGGCGTCGCTCTTCGGCTTCATCGCTGCCATCGGCAATCAGCTCACTGACATAGCCGCTCTTCTCCATCACCTGCTGAATCAACTCCGAAGGGGGCGTGTCATAAATGCGTTGCTTAAGATCATTGACGAGCTCACAAAACTGCAATAGGCCCCGCGCTGAACGCCCACCGAGGGAGCGCACAGCCTCCGGATCACTCACCACATCCCAGAGGGGAATTCCCAGCTGATTGGCGGCATCGGTGAGACGTTGAATGGTTGTCTTACCGATGCCCCGCTTAGGGACATTGATCACTCGCAATAAACTTACGGTGTCAGCCGGATTAACGAGCAGGCGCAAGTAGCCCAATACATCCTTGATCTCTCGTCTGTCGTAAAACCGCAGACCACCAACTACTACGTATGGAATCCGCCAACGCACCAATGATTCCTCCAACGCCCGAGATTGGGCATTCGTGCGATAAAGGCAAGCCATGTCACCCCATGTCAACTCAGGGTTAGCCGCCTCCATCATCCTCAGCCGATGGACAACGGCTTCTGCTTCTGCAATCTCATCATCACAGCGTGTGAGTGAAATCAACTCCCCCTCACCGCGGGTCGGCCGCAGAACCTTATCGATCCGCTCATTGTTATGAGCAATTAGGGCATTAGCGGCCTCCAGGATCGTGGCGGTGGAGCGGTAGTTCTCCTCCAGCTTCACCATCGTGCGTGTGGTCTCGTCAGATGCTCGGTCTCCAAAGTCATCCTGAAAGCCCATCAGAATGGTGAAATCTGCAGCTCGAAAGCTATAGATACTCTGATCGGCATCCCCCACGACAAATACAGATCGGTTGGTCCAGTTGTCGTAGACCTGAGGGTCCTTCCCGTCAGTCACCAATGATTTAATCAGCTCATACTGGGTGCGGTTGGTGTCTTGATACTCGTCAACTAGCACATGGGCGAAGCGGCGGTGCCAGTAACCTCGAACTTGCTCGTTCTGCTGCAGCAGCTGCACCGGTAACAGCAGCAAATCATCGAAATCGAGAGCATTATTTGCCGCCAGAGCTTTGCGATAGCGCCGGTAGACATCGGCGGTGAGCTTGCCCCTCTGCCCCTCTGCATTGGCCTCGAGTTGGTCTGGCAGCCATCCCTGATTCTTAGCGTTACTAATCGCCCATCGAGTTTTTTTGGGTTCAAACCGCTTGGGATCAAGCTGAAGCTCCTGGGTCACGATCTCCTTTACCAGGCTCTGGGCATCAGCCTCGTCGTAGATGGAGAACTGCTTGGTCCAGCTCAACCCATCAGTGTCCTTGAACTTATCGATGTCGTATCGGAGCATCCTCGCGAATAAGGCATGGAACGTCCCAATCCACAGCTCCTTGGTCACTTCGCGATAAATCCGTGATCGCAGTTGTCGCTGCTCCACTGCTTGCAAGGTGCTCCAGGGCTTGCCGTACTGGCTCTGAGATAAGCGCTGAGCAAGAAGGAGCTCAAGACGCTCCTTCATTTCCCGGGCAGCCTTGTTGGTAAAGGTGACGGCCAGGATCTGAGCGGGATCGGCACCATGCTCGCCGATCAGGTGAGCGATGCGATGGGTGAGCGCCCTGGTTTTTCCGCTACCAGCACCAGCCACCACCAGAAGGGGCCCTTCGTGGTGATCCACAGCTCGGCGCTGGGCATCGTTGAGGCCGGCGAGAAAGCTCATAGGCAGAGGCTACCTAGCTATCGAGTAGATCCAGCGCACAGTTCGGATGGGCATCGTGGTAGCAAGATCGTGGAGATGCCTCATCTAATGGTATCCCTGTCAAGGCACAGAATCGACGTCTCGAGCCCTTCACCATTGGTCATCGCGCTAGGAATATGAA
>ERZ887830.769-NODE-769-length-19577-cov-5.269593_pt1 | contig 19577 bp, 18 predicted proteins | sample MGYA00521101_ERZ887830 | MGnify/ENA primary metagenome ERZ887830 (study PRJEB32303, sample SAMEA104408592) | aquatic metagenome | biome: Marine water; feature: Pelagic; material: water | place: Baltic Sea | collected 2014-06-05T16:38:00 | depth 1,762 m ... | reverse complement strand
GCCTTCAAGAACATCCGCTGGATCGCGGGTGGGCTGGGCAAGGATGGCGGCATTGAGCCGCTGGTGCCGCATCTGGGATCGGTGGCAAAGGCCTATCTGATCGGCCATTCCGCGCGCGAGTTTGCCCTGCAACTGGGCGCGACGCCCTATGAGCTATGCGACACGATGGAGCGCGCGGTGGCCATGGCGATGACGGATGCGCAAGCCGGCGACACGGTTTTGCTGGCTCCGGCTGCGGCGAGTTTCGACCAATACCCGAATTTTGAAAAGCGCGGCGAGGCGTTTATGGAGTTTGTTAAGGCGAGACTTTCCCCTGTGGATTAAGAGGTTTTTCAGACCTTTTCATCAACTGCCAGAAAACGCGGATCACCCGTGGCCCAGCCCAAGCGCAGGGTGATCCCACCGGGCAGGGTGATCTGATCTGACTGGTCAATCTGCGCGCGCGCGCCCGTTGCCTGACAAAAGGCGGCGAAATCGTCGAAATTCATGTGATCCTGCGCAAAGCTATGCACGATCATCGCGGCATGATGTGTTTGAAAGCGTCGTGCCTCCAGCACAGCCGCAGCGGTGCGATGAAACAATTGATAGCGCAAGTTTGGATCAGGGTCGCGCACGCCCAGAATTTCACAAATGCCTTTCAAGCGCACGTGCCGCCCTTCTGCGCCCAGATCCAGCCAGTCCCTGATCGTCGGGCCAAAGCTCTCGCGCACTTTCGCTTCTATAGACACCGCAGTCAGCGGAGAGGCCCCGCCAAGCAGGGCAAAGACGTCACATTGGCTGGCGCTTCCGCGACCGGGCATGGCGACTGTATGTTCGGGGATGGCCAGCAGCAGGGCCGCGCCCGGATCGAACAGGGCGGCTATTTCTGGGGGTAAACCGGCGGCATCTTCCCATGCGTGGGCCGAGGCGAGTGCGGAATACCCGGTGCGCCACTGTTTTTTGGGGTCTGCAAGGCGTGCTTTCCAGTCGGCGACGCCATTTTAGGGAATGTAAATACGGCTCATGTGGCTGTGTCTGAGAGAAAAGCAGCCACGCCGTCAACTCTTATAATCACCCGTCGTTAGACTGAAAAACCACGCTTTGCGATTATTTTGGCGAGATGTGCGCAATTTGGGGGCTTTTTCTGGCCTTGCGTCCGAGCGCTCGCTACCTTGCAAGGTGAGACTCGGCAAACGGGCAGAGCAGTGGCAATTTCAGGCGGTTTACAATGACGGAAATGGTGTATGGAGCCCTCCCTGTGCGGGAAGGCGAACCTATTTTGCCAAAATGGTGGCGAACCATCGACAAATGGTCGATGACCTGCGTGCTTTTGTTGTTTGGAACCGGCATGTTGCTGGGTCTTGCGGCCTCGCCACCGCTGGCGGCGCGCAACGGGTTAGAGCCGTTTTACTACGTGCAGAAACAGGCGATTTTTGGCGGTTTGGCCATGATCGTAATGATCCTGACGTCGATGATGTCACCGCAGATGGTGCGCCGTCTGGGCGTTCTGGGGTTCATGCTGTCCATGGTGGCGCTGGCGATGTTGCCCGTCTTGGGCACTGATTTTGGCAAGGGCGCTGTGCGCTGGTATTCGCTTGGCTTTGGCTCTGTTCAGCCGTCTGAATTCCTCAAGCCCGGTTTTATCATCATGGCCGCATGGCTGATGGCCGCCAGCCAGGAAATCAACGGCCCCCCCGGCAAGACCTATTCGCTGATCCTTGCGGTTCTGATTGTTTTCTTTCTGGCGATGCAGCCGGATTTCGGTCAGGCCTCGCTTGTGCTGTTTGGCTGGGCGGTGATGTATTTCGTGGCCGGCGCGCCCTTTACTTTGCTGGTCGGGCTGGCCGGGTTCGTGTCGCTGGCAGGCACATTCGCCTATAATAAATCTGAGCATTTCGCCCGTCGCATCGACGGGTTCCTGTCGCCAGAAGTCGACCCGACAACGCAGCTTGGCTATGCCGAAGGGGCGATCCGCGAGGGCGGCTTTTTCGGGGTGGGCGTGGGCGAGGGGCAGGTGAAATGGTCGCTGCCCGATGCCCATACAGACTTTATCATTGCTGTGGCGGCAGAGGAATACGGGCTGATCCTGGTGGCCTGTATCATCCTGCTTTATATGGTGATTGTGGTCCGCTCGCTGATGCTGCTGATCAAGGAACGCGATCCGTTCATTCGTCTTGCGGGTACCGGGCTGGTCTGTATCTTTGGGGTGCAGGCGATCATCAACATGGCCGTGGCGGTGCGTCTGCTGCCCGCCAAGGGGATGACCCTGCCGTTTGTCAGTTATGGCGGATCGTCGTTGATTGCGGGGGGCATTGCGTTGGGCATGTTGCTGGCCTTTACGCGCAAACGCCCGCAGGGCGAAATAAGCGATATTCTGGTGCGGCGCGGGCGGCAAAATGGTCAGGGCTTTCAAAGCCAGTAAATAATCGGTAATGGCATCTTTCATGACCCAACCATTGCTGATCATCGCGGCCGGCGGAACGGGCGGCCATATGTTTCCCGCACAGGCTTTGGCCGAGCATATGCTTGAGGCGGGCTGGCGCGTGAAACTCAGCACCGACGAGCGTGGCGCGCGCTACACCGGGGCCTTTCCCGAGGCGGTCGAGATAGAGCAGATGGCCAGCGCGACCTTTGCGCGGGGCAATATACTGGCCAAAGCGGGGGTGCCGTTTCGCATTGCGGGTGGCGTGGTGCAGGCCTTGCGCAGGTTCCGTGCGGATCGCCCCAGCGTCGTCGTCGGCTTTGGCGGATACCCGTCGATCCCCGCCCTTGCGGCCGCCACCTTGATGAAGCTTCCCCGGATGATCCACGAACAAAACGGTGTGCTGGGACGGGTGAACCAGATCTTTGCCAGCCGGGTCGATGCGATGGCCTGCGGCACATGGCCGACCGACTTGCCCGAAGGCGTCGAGGGGCATCACACCGGCAACCCGGTGCGCGCCGCAATCATGCGCCGCGCGGCCTCGCCCTATATTCAGCCGGGGGATTACCCGATGTCGATCCTTGTGATCGGCGGCAGTCAGGGTGCGCGTATCCTGTCCGACATCGTCCCGCCAGCCATCGCAGGGCTTGAATTGCATGTCCTGCGCAATATCCGCGTCTCGCATCAGGCCCGCGAGGAAGATCTGGAACGGGTCTCGAAATATTATGCCGAGCAGGGCGTGAATGCCGATGTGCAGCCCTTTTTTCATGACGTGCCGGAACGGATGGCCGAGGCCCAGCTTGTGATTGCGCGGGCGGGGGCGTCGACCGTGGCGGACCTTAGCGTTATCGGGCGGCCCTCGATCCTGATCCCCTACGTCCATGCGACGGGGGATCATCAGACCGCCAATGCGCGCGGACTGGTCGAGGCGAATGCCGCCGTGGTGATCCCCGAGGAAAAGCTTAGCCCGACGACGTTGAACGCACATATCGCAGCGATCCTTGATAACCCGCCCGCAGCCTCGCAAATGGCGCGTGCGGCACTGAAAACCGGCCGACCCGACGCGACAGACCGTCTGGCGGCTATGGTGGTAAACTTGGCAGAGGGGCAGATAGCAGGCCATGAGACATGAACCTTGGGAACGATTTCGGAGCTGCGATATGAACGCCGCCACTAAGCTGCCGATGGAGATGGGGCCGGTGCATTTTGTGGGCATCGGCGGGATCGGCATGTCCGGCATTGCCGAAGTGCTGCTGAACCACGGTTATACGGTACAGGGCTCTGACCTGAAGGCCTCCAAGATCACCGATCGCCTTGCCGCCATGGGCGCGCGGATTTTTATCGGCCAAAAGGCAGAGAACCTAGTGGACGCCGAGGTTGTCGTGATTTCCAGCGCGATCAAACCGGGCAACCCGGAACTGGATCAGGCCCGCGCCTCTGGCCTGCCTGTCGTGCGCCGCGCCGAAATGCTGGCCGAGCTGATGCGCCTCAAGTCCAACGTGGCCGTCGCGGGCACCCACGGCAAGACCACCACCACGACGATGGTTGCCACATTGCTGGACGCGGGCGGGCTGGATCCGACGGTTGTGAACGGCGGCATCATTCACGCCTATGGCAGCAACGCACGTATGGGGCAGGGCGAATGGATGGTCGTCGAAGCAGACGAGAGCGATGGCACCTTTAACCGCCTTCCCGCAACAATCGCGGTTGTGACCAACATCGACCCCGAGCATATGGAACATTGGGGCACAGAGGAAAACCTGCACAAGGGCTTCCTCGATTTCGTGTCCAACATTCCGTTCTACGGCCTCGCCGTCTGCTGCACCGATGATCCGGACGTGCAGACGCTGGTAGGCAAGATCACCGACCGCCGCGTCACCACCTTTGGGTTCAATGCGCAGGCCGATATTCGCGCCCAGAACCTGACGTATCAGAACGGCGTCGCCCATTTCGACATCGCCTTGCAGGCCGAGGGCAAGATGATCGAGGGCTGTGCCCTGCCGATGCCCGGCAATCACAATGTCTCTAACGCGCTGTCTGCCGTGGCCGTCGCCCGCCATCTGGGGATGAGCCGCCCTGCGATCCGCGAGGCTCTGGCGAATTTCAAAGGCGTCAACCGCCGCTTTACCAAAGTCGGCGTGGTCGATGGGGTCACCATTATCGACGACTACGGCCACCATCCGGTCGAAATCGCCGCCGTGCTTAAGGCCGCGCGCCAGTCGCTTGGCGCAGAGTCCACAGGCCGCGTGATCGCCATCCATCAACCGCACCGCTACACCCGCCTGCATGACCTGTTCGAGGATTTCTGCGGCTGTTTCCATGACGCCGATGTGGTCGCCATCGCCGATGTTTTCGCCGCCGGAGAGCAACCGATCACAGGGGCCTCGCGCGATGACCTCGTCGCAGGCCTCACCCGCCAAGGCCACCGCAATGCCCATGCCTTGAGCGGCGAAGACGGCCTTGCAGATCTGGTGCGCGCCCATGCCCGCCCCGGCGATCTGGTCGTCTGCCTTGGCGCGGGCACGATCAGCGCCTGGGCCAATTCCCTGCCGGGGCAGTTGCAAGCTAAGGCCTGATCCCAAACGCCGCCCCGGATCATCTCCGGGGCCGCGTCCGCCCGCGGCACAGTCGATACGATTAACCCTTCCACATTTTCGCCCAAACCTGATTATATACCTATCGGGGATCGCACCACCGAGGGCTTTGCCACAGATGTCGCTCCCCCTGATGACCGCCTGCCTCTGGGCGCTGGCCGCTTGCGTCACTGCCCTGCTGCCGATGCGCCTGCAATATGCACCGGGCCTTTCGCTGCTGCTGGCCGCCCCAGTCTTGCTGGCGTGGATTGGCAACACCCACGGCGCATGGAGCGTGCTTTTCGCCACCCTCGCCGTCCTGTCCCTGTTCCGCCGTCCCCTGATCTACCTCGCGCGCAAAGCCCTGACGCCTAAACGACTGGCAAACAAAGGACTGGCCCCATGACCCTGTCCCTGATCCTCGCCTGCATCTGGGTGCTCGCCGCCGCCGGGGCCGCCATGCTGCCCAGCCGCAACAACCACTGGCCCGCCGCCTATGCGCTGATCGTCACAGGCCTGCCGCTGCTGGTCTTTGTCACCCTGCAAAACGGCATCCTCGTCGCAGCCCTCATCGCCGCTGCAGGCGCGTCGATCCTGCGCTGGCCGCTTTACTACCTCACCCTCTGGCTGCGCGCCCGTCTGAGCGGATCAAAGCCCTAAATCCCCTTGCGCCGCCCCATCCCCCCGGTCAATCTTGGCCTATGGTTGAAGTGAGCGGCATAAAAGACGAAGAAAGCCTCAAGGCGTGGCTTGACGCCCGGCCAAAGGCGACGCGTCAGCAAGAGGCCGTGACCCTGGCCCACCGCGCGGCCATGCGGGTCTTGCCGATTTTTCTGACAGGGATCGCAGGACGATCACCCGAAAATGATTTGACAGCCTTGCCTGTTTTGAGGGCTAATCTTATCTCAGGGGTTGCTTGCAATGCGTCAACCCCTGAGATCAGGAAGGCCGCCTACTTCGCCGCCTTCTCCGCCGCCGCCGACTCCGCCGACTCCGCCGCCCGCTCCGCCGCCGCCGACGCCGCCTCCGCCGCCGCTGCATGGGACGAAATCCGCAAAGATGCAGAGCAGCTTGTCGAGGCACCGGGACAGCCTTTGGGCGCGCTCTGGTCGGACCCGGACACAGATCCCTTCACCCAAGAGTGGACCGACGCGCTGGCCTTTTGGCAGGTCTCACCTACCGACTGGTCTTTCTGGATCACCTGGGCCAACGCCATCCGCACCGGCACCCCGCAAAACCTCGACATGCTCACCGAAATCGCCATCCAAGACGACGACTTCTGGACAGGCACAGACGCAGAGGTGAATGCGCGGATTGGCGAGATCCACCTGAAATATGCCGTTGCGGCCTCTCCGAATGCGGAAACCATCACGCGGGAGCCTGAGACGGGCCTGTTCCAAGCAATCCCAACCCTTGATCTGCCACAGCGCACCCTGACCGATGCGATAGAACGCGCGCGCGACGTCATCGAACAATTGAAAGATGCCGGGAAGACCAGCAACAAATACACTGCATTAGGCGAAGAGATTGACTTGCTAGAGCGCCAGATCGCGCGCTACAGCGACAACCCGCTGCGGTTATACGAGACCTTCGTCAAGGTGATCCGGCGCATTGATGCCAAGACAGCGGATGGTCTTTGTCCAGAGGGCGATCTGCTGCTGGAAGATTTCCGAAACGATCTCGACAGCGGTGCCTTAGACATTCTCGGTGGGTCCGAAGCGGTCACCAAGACCATTCGAAACCGGGTCGGCAAGCGCGTGTCACGGTTGAACGCGGACGAGAAGAAACGACTTCACGCCCTGACCTTGGTCGCCGCCAAAGAGGCTATTCCTGCCCTTGCAGAAGAGTTACGCGAGGATGATGCAGTTGTCGCTGACGAAACTGTCCCTCAAGCAGAGCGCGAAGAAAGCGGTTACCGCTTGGGCAGCCGCCTCCTGAGAATGAAGAAAATCAAGCGCGAAGAGGCTGTGAAAATTGCTGATGACGCTGGTAAGCTGAACAAAGGCGCACAGGCCGCTGGTGAGGCTGGCAGCACCGTGTGGGACTTTGCGAATTGGATCGCGAATTTCTTTACGTGATCCACCCGTTCATCTCGGCCAAAATACTCCCTCCGGAGGCTGGTCGCTTTGCCGCTGGGGCAGGCCTTGATCCGGCTCGCGGGCCGGACCCCGAGATATGCCGGGTTGCGGGCGGGTGCTTTTGGGTCTGCCGTCACGCCATAATTTGGTCAAAGCTTTGACGTGTGGACCTCGGGGCGGGTCTTTTGACGGCGCGGGGACGCAGATTGGGCATAATCGCGTCACAATTCTTCACTAATTTTAAGGTTGCGGCGCGTTAACATCGCCCAAAGAGAGGTAAGCCGTCACCAATGCCCGATTCGTTTTACACTGCGCCCGTCTATTTGCGGGGCGATATGGTGGCGGCGTTGACGGGGGCGCCGACGGGGACGGGGAACCCAACGGATCCCGAGCAAACCATTACCATGCCGGGGGCCGTCGCGTTAGGCGGGGGCAGCGATCTTTATCGGTTTGTCTGGCACAAAAATCTCGACGGGACGGACACGGAATTTCTGAACGGGCAGATCTGGCGGCTGGAGGTTTATAACCCTGCCGCCGATCTGGACGGCGATATGACCACTGGGACCGAGGGCTGGACCACGGTTCCGGGCTACGAAGAACTGTCCCCAAAGCAGGATATTGTGTCAACGGGCGCGGGGCCTAACGAGGCTTTGGGCGCGGGGGACGAGTATATCGTCTTCGAGGAGCTGAATGGCTCTGGCACGTTTCTGCTCTATGATCTCAACGGCGGCCTGCCCACGTCGCCCACGGATCTGGATTACCTGCGCTAAACCGAGCAGGGGGATCTTGGGTTTGGGGACAATGACGGGCTTCTTGATTTTTACGACAGCTATGCGGTTGCGCCCTGTTTTGTCACGGGCACACAGATTGCGACAGCGGCAGGAGAGGTTGCAGTCGAGACGCTCAAAGTCGGTGATCTGGTGCTGACTGCGGATGGCCCGCCCCAACCTGTGCGCTGGGCCGGGGGGCGTGCCTTTGACAGTGCCGCGCTTAGGGCGAACCCGAAACTGCGGCCCATACATATTCGTAAAGGTGCTTTGGGGGGCGGGGCCTGCGGGCAGGCGATGCCAGCGCGGGATCTCTTTGTTTCGCCACAGCACCGGATGCTGGTGCGCTCTAAAATTGCGTGGCGCATGTTTGGCGTGACAGAGGTGCTTTTGCCTGCGCTTTTGCTGACTGGGGTGCCGGGGATATCGCGGTACAGCGATGAGACGCCGCTCGCCTACCATCACGTGTTATTCAAGGGGCACCACGTCATCTTTGCCAATGGGACAGAGACAGAGTCGCTTTTTGGCGGAGAACAGGCCCTGAATGCGGTTGGTGCGGCGGCCCGGACAGAGATTTTTGCCATATTCCCCGAAATGCGCCGGATGGCCTCGCAGACCGCGGGCGCACGTCCCTTTGTCTATGGGCCTGAGGGGCGCAAATTGGTGCGGCGGCATCTGGCCAATGACGTGCCGCTTGTCAGTCCAAAGGACAAGGACAGCTGTCAAAGCGTGGCCTGATGGCCCGCCCTCGCCAAACAGCAGTGCCGAATGACGGCCCGGTTGGGCCGAGAGAGGCCTTGAAACCCGTCCTGTCGCGATTTAGGCACAAGCTCTGTTTTCCCTGCGACTGGCACATCCTATGGCGATCCCGTTTTCCTATACCCCTCGCGGAACTCTGACGCCCAACCGCGCGCTTGCAGACTTGACGTGGTTGCGGGTCGGGGGGCCTGCGGACTATCTGTTCCAGCCAGCGGACCCAGAGGATCTGGCGGATTTCCTCAGGGCGCTTGATCGCGAAATGCCCGTGTTCGCAATGGGCGTCGGGTCCAACCTGATCGTGCGCGATGGCGGGATCCGGGCGGTGGTGATCCGGTTGGGGCGGGGCTTTAATGGGATCGAGATTGACGGCGACACCGTCACGGCGGGCGCGGCAGCACTTGATGCGCATGTGGCGCGCAAGGCGGCCGCTGCGGGCTTGGATCTGACCTTTTTGCGCACTATTCCGGGCGCGATTGGGGGGGCTGTGGCGATGAATGCCGGATGCTACGGCTCTTATGTTGCAGATGTGTTCCACTCTGCACGCGCGATCACGCGCGCAGGACAGTCGATTACGCTAAGCGGCCAGGACCTGAACTTTCGCTATCGCCAGTCCGATATTCCGGACGGCGCCATCCTTACCAGCGTGACATTCCGTGCGCCCATCGCGGACCCCGCAACGCTAGAGGCGCGTATGATTAACCAGCTCGCCAAACGTGATGCCAGCCAGCCCACAAAGGATCGCACGGCGGGTTCGACGTTTCGCAATCCTGTCGGCAATAGCTCAACCGGGCGGGCTGATGACAGCCATGACCTCAAGGCGTGGAAGGTGATCGAGGACGCCGGTTTGCGCGGCCATAGGCTTGGCGGGGCGCAGATGTCGCCCAAGCATCCCAACTTTCTGACCAATGCCGATCACGCCACGGCGGCGGAATTAGAGGCGCTTGGGGAATTGGTGCGAAAAAAGGTGTTCCAAAAGAGCGGGATTCAGTTAGAATGGGAAGTAATTCGGGTCGGAGAACCCGAAGCAAAATAACAGTTCGCCGCAAGGTCGCTTAACAGACCAAGGCATAAGAGGCAGTAAAAGTGGGCATGTCGGGCAGGACATCCCCGAAAGTGGCTGTGTTGATGGGTGGGTTCACGTCCGAACGTGAGGTCTCTTTGTCGACAGGCCATGAGTGCGCCAAGGCGCTTCGGGGCGAAGGATTTGAGGTGGTCGAGCTTGACGCTGGGCCCAACCTTGTTGCAGATTTGCAAGCCATCCAGCCGGATGTGGTGTTTAACGCGCTTCATGGACCGTATGGCGAAGATGGCTGTGTGCAGGGCATCCTTGAATGGCTCGGTCTTCCTTATACACACTCTGGCGTGCTGGCCTCGGCTTTGGCCATGGACAAGGCCCGCGCCAAGACGGCATTTGCCATGGTGGGCCTGCCGGTCGTGCGCTCTGTACTGGCCCCTGCGGACCGGGTGCGCCAAGAGCATGTGATGGCGCCGCCCTATGTGGTGAAACCCAATAACGAAGGCTCCAGCGTCGGGATCTACATCGTGGCCGAGGCCGCCAATGGCCCGCCGCAACTGGCCGATACAATGCCGGAAACCGTGATGGTGGAAACCTATGCGCCGGGGCGCGAGTTGACCACGACCGTGATCGGCGACCGGGCCGTGACCGTGACCGATATCCTCACCGACGGCTGGTATGACTACGCCGCGAAATACGTCGAGGGGGGGTCGCGCCATGTGGTGCCCGCCGATATTCCGCAAGACATCTTTAACGCTTGTCTCGACTACGCCAAACGCGCCCATGATGCGCTGGGCTGTCGCGGCGTGTCGCGCACCGATTTCCGCTGGGATGAAAGCCGGGGACTGGACGGGCTGATCCTGCTGGAAACCAACACGCAACCGGGGATGACCCCCACATCGCTGGTGCCTGAACAGGCGGCCCATATCGGGATCAGCTTTGGTCAATTGTGCCGCTGGCTGGTCGAGGATGCCTCATGCAAAAGGTAGAGAACGCGCGCGTCTCGCGGCGTGATCCCGCCCCCTCTCGTTGGGCGTTTCGGATAGAGCGGCTGTGGCTGACGCCTGTGTTTCGCCAATTGGTGCGGGTGGGGTTGCCTGCGTTTTCCGTAGTCTTCTTTGCGGGCTGGTTTTTCAGCAACCCGGTCAACCGCGAGGCCATCGTCGCGCAGATTGCCGATATCCGCCGCTCTGTTGCGGAACGCCCTGAATTCATGGTCAAACTTATGGCCGTCGACGGGGCCTCTGCCGCCTTGGCCGAAGATATCCGTCTGGCCGCCGCGCTGGATCTGCCCAAAAGCAGCTTTGATCTGGACCTCGACCAGATGAAAACGCAGATCGAAGAGATGCAGGCGGTCGCGCGCGCCGATTTGCGCATTCGCCCCGGTGGTATCCTTCAGGTTCAGGTGACCGAACGTGTGTCCGCGATCATCTGGCGCGAGGGCGAAACGCTGGCGCTGCTGGACAAGACCGGCAAGCGCGTGGCGGTTCTGGGCACCCGCACAGATCGGTCTGATCTGCCGCTGATCGTGGGCGAGGGGGCTGACGGCGTTGTGCCACAAGCCCTGCGCATCATGGCCGCCGCCGCCCCAATCGAGGACCGTCTGCGCGGCCTTGTCCGCATGGGAGAGCGGCGCTGGGATCTGGTTCTGGATCGGGATCAACGGATCTTGTTGCCCGAAAAATCCCCGGTCGACGCGCTGGAACAGATCATCGCGCAGGATCACGCGCAGGATCTGTTCTCTCGCGACCTGGTTGCCATCGATATGCGCAATGCGGTCCGCCCGACCCTGCGCATGGCCCCCCCTGCTGTTGAAGAATTACGCCGGATCAAGGCGCTGGAATTAGGAGACCTGTTTCAATGATCGACCTATACGAGTCACAGCGCGCGATGCGGAATATGCGCAAAGCGGCGATGCAGCGCGGCGTGATTGCCATTCTGGACGTGGGCACCTCGAAAATCGCCTGTCTGGTGCTGCGCTTTGACGGGCCAGAGCATTTTCGCGAAAACGACGGTGTTGGCTCGCTGGCCGGGCAATCTGCGTTCCGGGTGATTGGCGCGGCCACAACCCGGTCGCGCGGTGTCCGCTTTGGCGAGATCGACGCGATGCAGGAAACCGAGCGCGCGGTGCGCACGGCGGTGCAGGCGGCGCAGAAGATGGCGAATGTGCGGGTCGATCACGTGATCGCCTGTTTCTCGGGCGCGCAGCCGCGCAGCTACGGCCTCGCCGGGGCGATTGATCTGCATGACACTGTGGTCAGCGAGCAGGACGTGGCGCGGGTTCTGGCCTCTTGCGATGTGCCTGACATCGGTCACGACCGCGAGGTGTTGCACGCGCAGCCGGTGAATTTCGCGCTGGATCATCGTTCGGGGATGAGCGACCCGCGCGGGCAGATCGGCAACCAGCTGGCCTGCGACATGCATCTGCTGACCATCGACAGCAATGTGGTGCAGAACCTGCTGTATTGTATCAAGCGTTGTGACATGGAACTGGCCGGGCTGGCCTCGTCTGCCTATGTGTCGGGGATCGCCTCGCTGGTCGAGGATGAGCAGGAACTGGGCGCGGCCTGCATTGATATGGGCGGCGGCGCGACGGGCGTCTCGATCTTTATCAAAAAGCACATGATCTATGCGGATTCTGTGCGCCTTGGCGGCGATCACGTCACGCACGACATTTCCAAAGGCCTGCAAGTGCCGCTGACTGTGGCCGAGCGGATCAAGACCTTTTACGGCGGCGTTGTGGCCACGGGCATGGATGACCGCGAGATGATCGAGATCGGCGGCGACACCGGCGATTGGGAACATGATCGCCGCACCGTCAGCCGCTCCGAGCTGATCGGCATTATGCGTCCGCGCGTCGAAGAAATCCTCGAAGAGGTGCGCGCCCGTCTGGACAGTGCGGGGTTCGAACATCTGCCAAGCCAGCAGATCGTGCTGACCGGCGGTGCCAGCCAGATCCCCGGACTTGACGGGCTGGCCCCGAAAATTCTGGGCAATCAGGTGCGCATCGGACGCCCGCTGCGCGTGCAGGGCCTGCCACAGGCCGCCACCGGTGCGGCCTTTGCCTCTTGCGTCGGGCTAAGCCTGTTTGCCGCGCATCCACAGGACGAATGGTGGGATTTTGAAATGCCAATGGACCGTTATCCGGCGCGCTCGCTGAAACGGGCTGTCAAATGGTTCAAGGACAACTGGTAACACCCGGGCTTTATCGCCGGGCCAGAGGCCAGATTTAGCAGGTTTTTGCCGGTGACTGGTGCAGTCACTGGCCTTTCTACGCTAGACTTGGTCTGAATGACGAAATGACGCGGTAATTTGGCCATATTCTGCTATATTTTGTGTCCCAAACATGTCTTTTTGCGTGACGCGGGCAAAAGTAACCAGTAGGTTGGACGGTAATGGGATAATAACGGCCAAAATGGGCCGATTGCAAAAAGCAGGCGGACAGATCCATGACATTGAACCTGACAATGCCCGAGCGGGATGAACTGAAACCAAAGATCACCGTCTTTGGCGTTGGCGGTGCGGGCGGAAACGCTGTCAACAACATGATCCAGAAAGAATTGGTGGGCGTCGAATTCGTCGTTGCCAATACAGACGCACAAGCGTTGCAACAATCCACGGCACCAGTGCGCATCCAGATGGGTGTGAAGGTGACAGAGGGTCTGGGTGCAGGCGCGCGTCCGTCGGTTGGGGCCGCCGCCGCCGAGGAAACGATCGAAGAGATCGTGGACCACCTCGCAGGCGCGCATATGTGCTTTATCACTGCGGGCATGGGCGGGGGCACCGGGACAGGTGCCGCACCGATCATCGCTCAGGCGGCGCGCGAATTGGGTGTGCTGACGGTTGGCGTCGTGACCAAGCCCTTTCAGTTTGAAGGGGCCAAGCGGATGCGTCAGGCCGAAGAGGGCGTCGAAGCTCTGCAGAAAATGGTCGATACGCTGATCATCATTCCAAACCAGAACCTGTTCCGGCTTGCCAATGAAAAGACCACCTTTACCGAGGCGTTCAGCCTTGCGGATGATGTGCTTTATCAGGGCGTTAAGGGCGTTACCGACCTGATGGTGCGTCCCGGACTGATTAACCTCGACTTTGCCGATGTGCGCGCCGTGATGGACGAGATGGGCAAGGCGATGATGGGCACCGGCGAGGCCGAGGGCGAAGATCGCGCCACGCAAGCGGCGGAAAAGGCGATTGCCAACCCACTGCTCGACGAGATCTCTCTGCGCGGGGCCAAGGGCGTTCTGATCAACATCACAGGCGGTCACGACCTGACCCTGTTCGAACTGGACGAAGCCGCCAACCGCATCCGCGAAGAGGTGGACGCCGAGGCGAATATCATCGTCGGCTCGACCCTCGACACGACTCTGGAAGGCTTTATGCGCGTCAGCGTTGTCGCCACGGGCATCGACGCCACGATCAAGCGCGAAGAGCCACCGGTCACTCGTCGCCGTCTGTCGCAGCCATTGCAGCAGAAAACATCCCTCGAAGAGCCAGCGCCAGAGCCTGCCTTTCGCGCCACGCCAAAGCCAACCGTCGCCCCAGCGGTGACAGTGGCCGCGGCAGCGCCAGAGCGGTCCTTGTTCGACAGCCTCGACCCGCAAGCTGCGGCGGCGCACGAGCAAGCCGAGGATATCTTTGAGGATTATGCGCAGAACGATGAGGACGATCTACCGATGCCAGCCTATCGTCCGCAAGCGCCGTCTTTCAACGCAGAACCCGAGTTCTACGAGGATGAAGCCGCGCAATTCGTCGCACCAAAGGCCGGAACGCCCTCGCCTGACGCCCTGGCGCGGTTGCAGGCCGCCGTCCAAAAGGCCCCGCGTGGGATGCCCGCCCGTGCGCCAGAGCCGCATGAGCAAGCGGCTGTTGCGGCCGCCTCTACCGGTGAAAAGGCTCGCTTTGGGATCAACTCGCTAATCGGTCGTATGACAGGTCATCAGGCAGATGCCCCGGCACAAAAACCGCGCACGCATCCGCCTGTGCACTCTTCGGATGCACCGCCGGCCCATGACGCCGAACAAGAGCGCATCGAAATTCCGGCATTTCTTCGCCGTCAAGCGAACTAAATCCGCTGTGAAGCATGATGAAAAAAGGCCAGCACCAGCTGGCCTTTTTTGTTTAAGATCAATAGGTAACTATAGAATTGGAAAGAGTTAGGCGAGTTTTCGCGCATCGCATTTTCTCATGTTTCAGAGCGTTGCAAAGATTGAGTTGAGCCGTGGTTAGCAGCGGGTTAACGAGAGACACCGAGGGGATATCATCGGTAACAATGCTGGGGCTTAACGTGCAAACAACAATAAAAACGCCTGTTAGCTTTACGGGGGTGGGCCTGCATAGCGGTCAACCTGTTCGTATCACTGTGCAACCTGCCTCGGCGGAGTACGGTATCTGGTTTCACCGCCAAGACATCTTTGACCGTGACGCGATGGTTCCGGCCCGCTGGGACTCGGTCGAGCGAGCGCCCCTCTGTACCCTGTTGGTCAATCATGCGGGCGTGTCGGTTTCGACGGTCGAGCATCTGATGGCCGCCCTTACAGGCTGCGGTATCCACAACGCCCTGATCCTGATCGATGGTCCCGAAGTTCCTATTCTGGATGGCAGTTCTGCCCTCTTTGTGGCTGGCTTTGTCAAAAGCGGTTTGCGTCGTCTGAACGCTCCGATCCGTGCGATCCGGGTTCTGAAGCCGGTCGAAGTGCGCGAAGGTCAGGCTGTCGCGCGGCTTGATCCGGCAGACGGATTCCAGATTGATTTTAGCATCGAGTTCGCCGATGCCGCCATTGGTGCGCAGTCCAAATCTCTGTCGATGGCCAATGGCGCCTTTGTGCGCGAGCTTTGCGACAGCCGCACCTTCTGCCGTCAGGCCGATGTGGATGTGATGCATCAGAACGGCCTTGCTCTGGGCGGAACGCTGGAAAATGCGGTTGTGGTCGATGGGGCCCAAATCCTCAGCCCCGGTGGGCTGCGCCACAGCGACGAGGCCGTGCGCCACAAGATGCTGGACGCGATGGGTGATCTGGCGCTGGCCACATGCCCGATTCTGGGGCGCTACACGGGGCTGCGTGCCGGTCATGCGCTGACAAACACCCTAATGCGGCACTTGTTCTCGCGCCCTGATGCGTTCCGGATGGTGACCTGTGATGCGAAGATGGCGGCGAAATTGCCGGGCACCGGCGTGGGCCGCGCTGATTTGGTGGGGCTGCAACGCGCAGCCTGAGGATTTCGGCAGGCCTCTGCCGATTTTCACCGCTTTGACCCCTTGTTTTGCAACATTTTTTTTGCGCGTGTGGATTGTAATGCAAATGGCGTTTTGCCTGTTAAAATTATGTGCTAGAACTGCGCGGAATACGTCCAGGGCGCGCCTTGGACTCGCTTCGAATAGGGTGGGAGCTTGATGACAGGAGCAAAGACACGGACCGGCATTTTGGCGGCATGTGTGGCGCTGTCTGCATTAGCAGCCTGCAGCCGCGAAGAAGAAATCAAGATTGAAGACCAATCTGCCGAACAGATCTTTCAAAGAGGTGAATACCAGCTGGAAGTTGGACGCGCAGATGATGCGGCACAATTCTTTGGCGAGGTTGAACGGCTTTACCCCTATTCAGAACTCGCCAAGCGCGCGTTGATCATGCAGGCCTTTGCCTATCACAAGGACAAGGACTATCCCAACAGCCGGGCCAGTGCGCAGCGCTATATCGACTTTTTCCCCGCTGACGAGGATGTTGCCTATGCGCAGTATCTTTTGGCGCTTAGCTATTACGATCAGATTGACGAGATTGGCCGCGATCAGGGGCTGACCTTTCAGGCGTTGCAAGCTTTGCGGACAGTCATCGAACGCTATCCAGACACTGAATATGCGCGCTCTGCGATCCTGAAATTCGATCTGGCCTTTGACCACCTTGCGGCCAAGGAAATGGAAATCGGGCGCTATTATCTCAAGCGCAAGCATTACCCCGCGGCGATCAATCGGTTTCGCGTTGTGGTCGAACAGTTCCAGACCACCTCGCACACGCCAGAGGCGCTGTACCGTCTGGTCGAATCCTATCTGTCGCTGGGTCTAAGCGATGACGCGCAGACGGCAGGCGCGATCCTTGGCTATAACTTCCAATCGACGCCATGGTATGACGACGCCTATACCTTGCTGACGGGCAAGGGGTTGCGGGCCGAAGTGGCCGGGGATAGCTGGCTAAGCGCGGTCTATCGGCAAATGATCAAGGGCGAATGGCTCTGACCAGAGGCGGGGACTCCGCCCCTTTACGGTAACGCAATATGCTGCGCGCGCTTGAAATCAGGGATATGCTTATCATTGACCGGCTGGATCTAGAATTCCAGCCGGGCCTGAATGTTCTGACCGGAGAGACCGGGGCGGGCAAGTCTATCTTATTGGATTCCCTTGGCTTTGTGTTGGGCTGGCGGGGACGCGCCGAATTGGTGCGCGCGGGCGCGGATCAGGGCGAGGTCACAGCCGTCTTTGATCTCAGCCCCACGCATCCCGCCCGCGATGTGCTGCGAGAGGCGGGACTGCCCGAGGCGGACGAGTTGATTTTGCGCCGGGTGAATTCCAAGGACGGGCGCAAAACGGCCTTTGTCAATGACCGGCGCGCCTCGGGGGATGTGCTGCGCGCTTTGTCCGAGCGCTTGGTCGAATTGCACGGCCAACAGGATGACAGGGGCTTGCTTAACCCGCGCGGTCATCGCGATCTTTTGGATGATTTTGCGCAATCTGCCGGGTTGCTAGAGAACACTCGTCTGGCTTGGCGTGGCCTTGCGAGCGCGAAAAAGACCCTTGCCACCGCACGGGCCGCCTTGGCCGAAACCAAGGCCGAGGAAGAGTTTCTGCGCCATGCGGTGAAGGAGTTGGACAAACTCGACCCACAACCGGGCGAAGAGGGTGACCTCGACGCGCAGCGCCGGATGATGCAATCTGCAGAGCGGATTCGCGAAGACATCGGCAAGGCCTATGACGCAATCGGCTATGACGGGGCAGAGGGACTGGTGGCCAATGCGCTGCGCTGGCTCGATGATGTGGCCGATCAGGCCGAGGGCGCGCTGGAGGCCCCGATTGCCGCGCTTGGGCGCGCGCTGAATGAATTGGGCGAGGCAGAACAGGGGGCTGCGCAGTTTATCGACCGGCTGAATTTCAACCCAAACGACCTTGAGGCCTGCGAAGAGCGTCTGTTCGCGATCCGCGCCATGGCTCGAAAACATGCTGTTGCCCCCGATGATCTGGGCGATTTCGCCCAAGGCCTGCGCGACAAGATCACGGCCCTTGATGGCGGCGCCTCTGACTTGATGACCCTCGAAAGGGCGGTGGCAGTGGCGCAGGGCACCTATGATGCCGCCGCTGTCAAACTCAGCGAGAAACGCAAGACATCGGCCAAGGCGCTTGATACCGCAATGGCAGCAGAGCTTGCCCCGCTCAAGATGGAACGCGCTGTTTTCGCGACGGAAATCAGCCCGTCTGATCCCGGCGCAGGGGGTTTTGACGCGGTCGCCTTTACCGTTGCCACCAACCCCGGCGCACCATCCGGACCGTTGAACAAGATCGCCTCTGGCGGTGAACTGAGCCGGTTTCTGTTGGCGCTCAAGGTGTGTCTGACGGCGGGCACAAGCGGGATCACGATGATCTTTGACGAGATTGACCGGGGTGTGGGTGGTGCCACGGCGGACGCTGTCGGACGTCGCTTGTCGTCCCTTGCGCAAGAGGCGCAGGTGCTGGTGGTGACCCATTCGCCGCAGGTGGCCGCGCGTGGTCAGCACCATTGGCAAGTTGCCAAGCGCGTCGATCAGGGCATGACCCTGTCCACGGTGACCCCGTTGGCCGCTGCTGAGCGCATCGACGAGATCGCCCGGATGCTGGCGGGCGACAAGATCACGGACGAGGCGCGCGGCGCGGCAAGAGCCCTGCTTGACGGGTGAGCAACTTTTTGAAGTGTCAGAGTTTTCCCTAACGAATTTTCCCTAACGAATTTTAGACGAAAATTCGTGTTCTCTGCATCAGGTTGGCTTAATTCACCCGCACAATCTTGCCCGGATTAAGGATATTCTGCGGATCCAAAGCGCGCTTGATGTCCGCCATGACGAACCAGCCTTCGCCATGTTCCTGCGCCATATAGTCGATCTTGCCAAGGCCGACACCGTGCTCGCCAGTGGACGTGCCGCCCAGCCGCAGGGCGCGCTCTACCATGCGATGTGAGAGGCGTTTGACTACGGCCCATTCCGCAGGGTTTGCCTCGTCAAACAACAGTTCCGCGTGAAAATTCCCGTCACCCATATGGCCAACGATTGCACCGGGGACGACCGAGTCCTGAATGTCCTTGCTGGTCTCCTCGACCGCCTCGGCGAGGCGCGAGATTGGCACGCAAATATCCGTCACCAAGGCCTTGGCGCCGGGATAGAGCGCAAGCGCGGCCCAATGCGCCTTGTGCCGCATATCCCACAGGGCCTTGCGGTCCTCGGCGCTGGTGGCCCATGTCACGCCTTGCGCGCCAAAGTCATCGGCAATCTCTTTGAACCGCTCGGCATCCTGCGCGACGGCGGAGTCAGAGCCGTGGAATTCCACAAAAAGATGCGGCATCAGCGGCAGGGACACGCCGGAATATTTGTTGAAGGCATCGACCATCATCGGATCCACAAATTCGATCCGCGCCATGGGAATGCCCGACTGGATCGTGGTGATCACCGTCTCGACCGCTGTCCCCATATCGGCAAAGCTGCACACCGCCGAGGACACTGCCTCTGGCTGGCCATGCAGCTTGAGCGTGAGTTCTGTGACCAGACCCAAAGTGCCCTCGCTGCCCACCAGCAAGGCGGTCAAATCATAGCCCGCGCTGGATTTCTTGGCGCGCGATCCGGTGCGGATGATGCGCCCATCGGCCAGCACCACCTCTATCGCGCGGACATTATCGCGCATGGTGCCGTAACGCACCGCCGTCGTCCCGCTGGCGCGGGTCATCGCCATGCCGCCCAGCGTCGCATTCGCGCCCGGAT
>ERZ887830.768-NODE-768-length-19586-cov-8.149199_pt1 | contig 19586 bp, 18 predicted proteins | sample MGYA00521101_ERZ887830 | MGnify/ENA primary metagenome ERZ887830 (study PRJEB32303, sample SAMEA104408592) | aquatic metagenome | biome: Marine water; feature: Pelagic; material: water | place: Baltic Sea | collected 2014-06-05T16:38:00 | depth 1,762 m ... | reverse complement strand
TGACAAATAAGGCTCTGTTAAAGTTGTGAATTTTAATTTAAATTCTTCATCATTCATAAAATTTTCTGGTTCACCTTTTGGTATTTTAATAAATTTTTCATGTTTCACTCCATCAACTACTATTTTAACCTTGGCACTCATGTATTCAGGGCAGCAATTTTCAGCATCTTCATCAGGATTAACTTTTATGCTTCTACATAATGAAAGCGTATCACTATTACTGAGATGTGTTTTATAATCATCCCAAGATAAATCTCCACCTTTCAAAGCTACAGCTGCACAAAATGGCATAGAGAATTGTCCATCGACTATACTTTTTGGATTTTTTTTATCTAATTCAGGATATCCTATAATATTTAGCGCTGTTTTAGAAAGACCTATTTCAACTTCATCTAAATTTTCTAATGAAAAATTTAACTCATTTCTAAATTCTATTAGACCGTCAATTGCTGCATGACTGTATCTACATGATGGGTAGGGTTTAACACCTAGGTTTAGAGTTTCATACTTTGTACCTAGACCTTCTAAAGCTTTAGTTATATCACCTCCAGATACATAAGAATTTAAATATCCCCATTTACCATCAAAAGCATTAGCTGGACCTTTAAAACCTTCGCCAGCCATTATTGCACAATGTAATCCATTTTGTGCAGCTTGGCCAACATGAGATCGTTTTGTCCAAGCTCCATCGGCTAGGAATTGCATTGAGCCAGCTGATTGACTAAGAGCTATTCCAAAAGCAGATATAAATTGCTCTTTATTTAAACCAATCAAAGAACCAGCTGCGGCTGCGGCGCCAAATATTCCACATGTTGCTGTTGGGTGAAATCCCCTTTTATAATGCGCAGATGATCCTCCGGCTAAACCTAATCTTATCTGAATTTCATAACCTAAAACACATGCAGTTATCAAATCTTGTCCAGATGAATTGTTCATTTGTGCTGCAGCTAAAGCAGCAGAAAGAATAGGCGCACTTGAATGAAGCGAAGCTTTGGCATGCGTATCGTCAAAGTCTAGTGAATGAGCTAAACTTCCATTTAATAATGCTGCTGCACCAGGTGTATAGCCTTTATTATCTGAGAAGACATTGCAACTTCCATTATTTAACTCTAATTTTTCTATGGCAGAAACTAAACTAGGGGTTGATTCAGCATCATGTCTTGCTCTTATTATAATTCCTACAGTATCTAAAATTAATAATTTAGTTCTTTTAACAACATCAGCAGGCAGTTTTTTGAATTCAATTTCTTCACAAAATTCAGCAAATTTTTCAGTAATTTTTTCCATAATTATTCCCCACTATTTGTTAGGATAAAATCCTAAACTAAAAATTAATTATGCAAAACAAAAAAATATATTCTATATATATAACTCTTTAAACTTAATAAGATATAATAATGACAGAACCTTATGAATTATCTGCATCAGATGCTATTAAACAAATACAACATAAAACCCTATCTATTCATGAATGGGTTTTAAGTTGCCTTAAAAGAATTAAAGAAAAAGAGCCTCAAGTCAAAGCGTGGGCATATCTTGATGAGGATAATGCACTCAATAAAGCAAAAGAGTATGATGAATTAAAATCTAAGGATAAAATAGGTATACCTTTTGGAGTTAAGGATATTATTGATGTAGCTAACTTACCTTCTGGTCTTGGTACTAAATTTTATAATCATAATATTCCAATTCGTGATGCAGGATCAATTGCTATTGCTAAAAATTATGGTTGTATAACTCTAGGAAAAACCGTTACTACCGAATTAGGTCATCGAGCACCTGGTCCAACTGCAAACCCAAATAATATAGAATATACTCCAGGAGGTTCAAGTTCTGGATCAGCAGCTGCAGTTGCAGATATGATGGTTCCAATTTGTCTTGGTACTCAAACTACTGGTTCTGTCATTAGACCAGCAGCTTATTGCGGTGTGATTGGTTATAAACCTACATATGGAGATTTTGATAAATCTGGAATACTTCCTAATTCACCTTCAATAGATACTTTAGGAATTATGTCTAGATCAGTTGAAGATATTTCGTTATTTAGATCAATTTTACTCGAAGAAAAAAATATAATACTTAAAAATATTGATCTAAAAACCATCAAGATTGGATTTGTAAGAACTCCAAATTGGGAAGATACAGACAATGAAACAAAAAATAATTTAGAAGATTTATTTAATAATTTTCAATCAGATAAAATTAATATCATAGAATTAAATTTAGACGATATAATGAATGCTTCAAATAAATTACACATCGATATTAGTGGTTATGAATTTAAAAGATCTATCTCATTTGAACGATTTAATCATCATGATAAATTAAGTGAAGTTTTAAGAAATGGTCGTTTAAATGATGGGTATAATGTAACTAATGATTTATATCAAAAAGCTCTAAAAGAATTAAATATCTTAAAAAATAAAATGGATTTAATTTTTGATGATTTTGATTTAATCATTACACCTAGCGCACCTGGAGAAGCTCTTAAAGGTTTGGAGTTTACCGGCTCTGCCATTTTTAACACGGCATGGTCCTTAATTGGAAATCCTTGCTTAACTCTACCTTTGTTTAAAGGAAAAAATGGTTTGCCTATCGGTTGCCAACTCGTTACAAAAGTTGGTAATGATAATCAATTATTAAGTTACTCTAAACAGTTTCATTCTTTATTTATTTAAAATGAGAAACTATCAAAACATCAGGCAACCAAAGAGCTAATGCTGGAAATAATAAAACAATAATTAATACCACTGTATCTGATATACAAAATGGAAATGAGCCTTTGATAACTGTTGTCACAGGTAATCCTGTCACACCACTAACAGCAAATAAATTTAATCCAACAGGTGGTATTACACTTCCTATTTCAATAGCTAATGCTGTTAATATGCCTAGATGAATAGGATCAACCCCTAAGGATAAAGCTACCGGAAAGTAAATAGGAACAGTAAGAACCAAAATTGCTACACCTGTTAAAAACATGGATAGGAATAATAATGAAGCCATTAATACAAAAAGAAAACCCATCTGAGATAGACCTAAAGTTCCAACCCAATCAGCAATCTCCATTGGCCAACCTTTGTTTGCTAAGAAAAATTGAAATACTCCAACGCATCCAAGTAAGAAAAACACTAACGCTGTTAAATTCATTGTCCTAATTGTTGTTGGCATTAATTCTTTTAAAAATAGTTTTCTTTTAAAAATTAGCCCATAAAGTAAAGCGTAACCTGCGGCAACAGCACCTGCTTCAGTAGGAGTAAAAACACCACCATAAAGTCCACCAAGAACAATTACCGGCATGAACAAAGCTGGTAAAGCTTCTAAAAAGCTAGAGCCAACTTTGTTTAATTCAAATTTACCTCTAGGCAATTTAATTAAAAGAGAAACACCTACAATAATTACAGCGTCACTCATAGCTAACATAAGACCTGGGACAACACCTGCAAAAAATAACGAAACAATTGATTCTTCTGTAATAACTCCAAATAAAATTAAAGTTATACTTGGAGGTATCAACAATGCAATTCCTCCAGCAGATGCAATAACTCCAGCTGCCATCCATTTTGGATAACCTCTTTTTACTAATTCTGGATAAGCTATAACACTCATTGCGGCAGCCATTGCAGTAGAAGATCCAGAAATAGCTCCAAACATAACTGCAGCTATTAAAGTTGCATATGCAAAACCTCCAGGAACCCATCCTACTAATGAATCTGCAAACTTAAATAAACCTCCAACTAATCCAAATTTTTCCATCAAAAAGCCTGCATATATGAAAAAAGGAATAGCAATTAATGTATATTTAGTAAGAAAAGTAAAAAAAGCTTTAAATAAAGTAGGGTAAGTTAAAAAAGGGTCGAAAATAACAATCAAAGCAGTTGCACCTGCTAAAGCTATACCAATTGGAACGCCAATAAAAAGTAAGGTAAATAAAGATCCGCCTAAAGCAAACACATTTCTCTCCAAATAAAGCTTATTAAGTTACAATTAAACGTCAGACACTAATTCTAATTTTCCATCTAAATGTTTGCCTTGAACATAATGTATTATATCTTCTATTGTTTGCAGCAATGCAACTACAGCCATTATACCTAATCCCAACATTAACATGAATTGGAACATCCAAAGATCAAAAGTTAAACTTTCAGTTTTAGTTTCTCTCAATAGAGACTTTATAACGGTTGGCCAACCTGTAACAGCAAGCGAGCCACAAAATAAAAAGGTTGATATTGAAACAAATATTTTTAATATTCCTATTGTTCTATAATATTTATAGGCATTTAAAAGCTCTAAAGCTGCACTCATAACTAAATGTCCTCGTTTAATTTGAGTTACTCCAATATATAAAGCGATACTTGAAACCATTGCGTAAATTACTGCATCCTGACCCCATTGAAAAACTACACTAAAAATATACCTTCTAGTTATTTCAGTAAGTGCAAATAACAAAGTACTTATTAAAATAATACCAGCTATTTTTGAAAAAATAGAATTAATTAGAGATTTGAATTTTTCAGAGAATTCAAGAAAAGCATTCATAATTTTATCCTAAAATAATCTAAATAGAGACCCATTAGATTAATGGATCTCTATATATTTTTGTAAACTAAAGGCGTTTTTTAGCTTTTTTATATTTACCAAAATCCTTAGCGAAAGCTGAACAATCAGTTTTTTCTAAAGAACTTGATCCCAAAGGATTAGCTTTTACAAGAGCTTTTGCTTCAGATACAAACTGATCTACTAACTTGTCACCAGCGTCATCAACTTTAGTTTTAATCCATTTGTTAGTTGCACCATCTTCAGCTTCGTTTAATGCGTTAGCTTCAGATGTTGTCATAACATAAATACCAGGCTTTGTTTTGTCAGTTACTTGATATTTATCTAACATTTTTTTATCATTACAAAAATTTATAGCTTTTTGATAAGGTATAAAATCATTCACAATAATATCTTGTAAAGCAGCCTGTTGGTCTTTTTTAAGTTTATTCCACCATTTATTACTTCCTGCAATAAAGTAATAGTCCCCTACAATACCATTTACTCCAGCAACAGAGAAATAAGGTGCCTGTTCTTTAGTAGCATTAAATCCACCTAAACTAGTTAAAAGGCCATCAATAACACCCGTCTGCAATGCAGAAGGAACATCTCCAAAAGCCATAGTAGTAGGGTTAGCACCTAATCCACCCAATAGAGCGTTTTCAGCAGGTCCCATACTTCTAACCTTTAATCCTTTAAAATCAGCAGGAGTTATCATTCTCTTTTTAACCCCTCCAGCTCCCATATACATACTTAAGTGACCAGAACCAAATACTGTAATATCATGCACATCATTAAATCTTTTTTTAATGAAGCCATATGTCTTAGTTGAATCTAATGCATTGACTGCACCAGGTGTTGTAAGCTTTCCAGCACCAACTAAAACTTGAACATAAGGATCAACTGAAGCACCTTTTCCAAACTGGCCTGTCATCATTTCTAGATTACCATCTGACAATGCTTCCATTGCGCCTGGCACTGTATATAATGATTTTGCCCAATAAACTTGAACTTTACTTCCAGGTATTTTAGCTTCTACCATATCAGCAAAATACGCTTCAGCAATAGCTGCAGGATGTGGTGGACCTGAATGATCTGATGCCCATCTAATTTTAACTGGTTCAACAGCAAAACTAGTTGCTGCTGTAGCCATAATTGAAAGAGCACCAACTGCTCCTAATAGTGTTGTTTTAGTTAATTTCATAAAATTTCCTCCGAATATTTATAGAATTTGAAATTATAGATATCCATTCAATTGGTAAACCTTTAATTTATGAAATTTAGAAATATTTAGTTAATATGTTATGTAATGTTGAATTTTGCTAAAAAATTCATTGTTAAATCTCAAAAAACTAAATAACACCCAGCAATCTAAGTTTTCTTATTTGATCATCCGAAAATCCTGCGTTAGACAACACTTCATCTGTGTGATCCCCAAGTTCTGGGGCAGTAAAGTCATCTTGATTATCTTCTTTTAGATGAACAGGAGTTTTTAATAAGCTAATATCAACACCATGCTTAGTTTTTAAAGTTTGAATATTTCTTCTATCTTTTAAAAATGGGTTTTCTAATGATTGCTTTAAATCTAAGATAGGAGCTGCTGGAACAACTCCTCCAAAGTCTTTTAGCCACTCTTTTGTATTTTTTTTCATTAATTCTTCATCTAAAATGTTTGTAAGAATATCTCTATGATCTTGTCTATTTTTAAAATTATCAAACCTTGGATCTTTAGCTAAATCTTTTCGTCCTATGTGATCACATAAAACAGGCCAAAAATCTTCTTTATTACACATTAAATAAATCCAACCATCTTTTGTTTTGTATAATTGACAAGGTACTAAAATTGGATGGGCTGACCTATCTAAGCGTTTACTCTCAAAATCTGTATTCAAAGCCCATGCAGCCATATAACTCTGATTAAACATGGCTGTATCAAATAGATTAACGTCAACATCTCTACCTATGCCAGTTGTTTTAGCTGATAAAACTGCACTAACTAAACCAAAAGACATTGTTAATCCAGACATATAATCGACAACAGAAAGACCAAACCTTGCAGGAGGACCATTAGGCTCTCCAGTTAAAGAAAAATACCCTGCTTCTGCCTGCATCAAATAATCATAGCCCGGCCAATTTTTTCTAGGGCCTTCTCTTCCATAGGCGGAACAATGCGCACAGACAATAGATTTATTATAAACTTTTAATTGGTCATATGTAATACCAAGCTTTTCAGGAACGTCTCCCCTAAGGTTGTTGCAGACAGCATCCGAAGATTTGACCAGTTTTTCTAAAATTTTTTTTCCTTCATCTGACAATACATCTAATGTAATACTTTTTTTATTTCTATTTAAAGCTTGAAAAAAAATACTGGAAGCAGTGTTTCGGTCTTCACCATCAATAAAATATGGACCTATATCTCTTAAATAATCTCCATTTGTACCAGCAGGTTCTACTTTAATAACTTCAGCACCCATATCTGCCAGATATTGAGTTCCAAAAGGGCCTGCACCATATTGTTCAAATGAAAGAATCTTTAATCCACTTAGAGGCAAAGACATTTAAATTATCCTTTATTTACTGTCTCGTTAATGATTTTATCAACTACGCTATGTCCTCTTTTAGCCACAAGAAATGACCTAACCATATCCATTACAATAACGTTATCCTGATTTTTACCAATATGTCTTACTCTAACAATTCCTTGAGTTGGTCTAGACTTAGATTCTCTTTTATCTAAAACCTCTGTTTCAGAATATAATGTATCTCCAACAAACACAGGTGCTGGGATTTTAATTTCCTCCCAACCTAAATTTGCAATTGCTTTTTGACTAGTTCCACTTACACACATTCCTGTTACCAGAGCCAATGTAAAAGCTGAATTTACTAAATATTTTCCAAATTCAGATTTAGAGGCGTAGTTTGCATCAAAATGAATAGGGTGTGTATTCATAGTCAGGTTAGTAAACCATATATTATCAGCCTCTGTAACGGTCCTTCCTGGCCAATGTTCATAAATATCTCCAACTTGAAAGTCCTCAAAATATCTGCCTGGATCTTCTCTGTATCTTTGTGGCCCTATTTTTCTAATTCCGTAGGTATATTCATCCATTTAACCCTCCCTAGATATAATTAACCTTGCTACTGACAACACAGGAGCATCAACCATTCTCCCCTGAAATTTAAAGGCCCCTGTTCCTGCTGTCTTTGCTTCTTCTAAAACACCTATAGCCCACTCTAACTCTTCTTTTGAAGGCTTAAAAGCATCATGAATTGGATTTATTTGATCGGGATGTATAGCAAATCTACCTTTGAAACCCATTGATTTTACATATTCTGTTTCTGCTTTACAACCATCAGCATCTCTAAAATCTAACCACACTCCGTCTAAAGCAAGAGTATTATATAGTGCAGCAGCATTTATAATTTTACCTCGTCCATAAGCTAAACTATCTTTACCCATGTCTCCACCTGTTGATGCACAATAATCTGCAGAACCAAAGCCAATTCCAGAAAACTCTATATCTGAACATTCCCAAGTTTCAACATTAGCTATTCCCCTTGGAGTTTCTACTTGAGGTAGAATTAAAACCTTTTTTCCAATGTCATTTAAGAATGTTCTACATTCATCTGGTGATTCTATTTTTGGGATCGCTATAGAAAATGGAAGAGAAGGTAAAGATTTCAACATCTTAATATCTTCTTTATATTCTTCCGTATCTAAAGCATTAATCCTAAGTAAAAATTTATCAGAATGCCCATCATAATTTCTTTTTGCTAAATTAGCAAAATTAGATCTTCCAATATTTTTTTTATCACCTGCAAGGCCATCCTCGAGATCAAATATAACTTTATCAGCTCCTGAACCTAAGGCTTTAGGCAATCTCTCAATTTTATCAGTAGGTAAAAATAAAATACTTCTCAAGGTAATCTCCTGTTTTTTATAAAATTATTATAAATTAAATTCTTTCCTTATTTTTTCACCATGCTCATTTAACTCAGGCATACTTTTACCATTAGGAATAAAATTATCGTGAATGGCTCCAGGTCCTAATATTTTTACAGTTCCATTTTTAGTATCTATGTCTAAATAATTATTTTGAGGATGATTTTTTAATTGCTCCATATCAGATATTCTTCCATAGGCAACATTTGCTTCTTCTAATTTGTTGATAATATCTTCTCGATTATATTCCATAAATATATCTTGAATTATTTTTTCAATAAGATTTCTATTTGCCACTCTATTAGAGTTTGTTTTAAATTTTTTATCTTGAGCTATATTTTCATCACCTAATACTACTTTACAAAAATTTAACCACTCACGATCATTTTGTATTGCTATAAGTATTGTCAATTCATCTTTGCAAGCATAAGCTCCATATGGAACAATTATAGGATGTGTCATTCCATTTCTTTTGGGTGTTTTATTGTTATAGACATACCCTAAATAAAATGGATTCATCCAATCTGCTAATGAGTTAAACATAGAAACAGAAATATGCCTTCCTTTACCTGTTATTCCCCTTTTTATTAGAGCCTGAAGTATAGCTTGGTAAGCAGTCATTCCTGCAGATATATCACAAACAGAAGCTCCGACTTTTGCCCTACCATCAAAATTTTCTCTGTCAGGAAGACCAGTTATGTCTATTAATCCAGTTTCTGCTTGAATTAACATATCATAAGCTTTTTGGTTTTTATAAGGCCCTTTGTCTCCAAAACCAGAAATAGAACATGTAATTAATGATGGATATTCTAACCTAAGGCTTTCTATGCTTACACCTAATCTATCAAATGCGCCAGGAGCTAAATTTTGAATCAAAACGTCAGCTTTGGATATTAGATTTTTTAAAATTAAAAAATCTTTTTTATCTTTTAAATCTAAAGCTACAGATTCTTTCCCTCTATTTAACCAAACAAAATAAGCACTATTTCCAAGAGCATTACTATCGTAATTTCTAGCAAAATCGCCTTCTGGTCTTTCTACTTTTATCACACGCGCCCCAGCATCAGCTAAGCGGCATGAAACATAAGGAGCAGCAACAGCTTGTTCAATAGTAACAACTAATAACCCAGCTAAATCAGTACTTGAATCTTGTTTTTCCATTAATTTACCAAACAATCAACTAGCAAACTAACATTATTTGATTTAGGTTCACTCAACATATTTGAAATTAGTTCTGATTTAGATTTTGACAAAAGAGAGACTGACTTATTAATAATTTTATTTTCTATAATATTTTTTTCTATTTTATTAGACAAATCATGAGTATTTTTTATAACTTGTGATCCATCATTAATTGAAATTACCGACTGAGTATCAGTTAATTTATCATTAGGAATAATATTTACTTTATCTCTCAAAGATATCATTTTATCTTCAAAGCATACCCCGTCATTATAACTATCAAGATCAGAAGTATCATTGCCATATATTGACATAGCTGCAGTCAATTTATAAGAAAATTTAGATTCTAATCCTGTTTTAGGATTTTCAATATTACATACCTTTAGCCACGTTGGATTAGTTTCTATTTGGATTTCCTTTATTGTCTCAGGATTAAAATTATTAACTTTCTTTAACTCATCTAGAGCCTCTAAAAATGAGTGTAACCCATGACAACACGCATGAAATTTATATTTTATTTCAGGAAATAAAAATTCTGTTCCTAAGTTCTCAATTGCTCTAGGAGGGATTTCTTTATTCCACCCGTGTGTTTGAAAAAACCCTTGCTCACATTCAATACCATCATCACGAGACACAAATCCAAGCTTTGATAATTTAGCTGCTTCAATTCCATTAGACGCTGCCATTCCAGCATGAAATGGCTTTCCCATTGTTCCAAATTGTGACTTAATTCCTGAAGCTCTAGTTGAAACTAAACCAAGAGCATTAATAGTCTGCGATTCATTTAAATTAAGTAATTTAGATGCAACAATAGTTGAACCAAAAGAACCACTAGTTGCCGTCTGATGAAAACCAGCATTATAATGTGAATATCCTAATATATGTCCTATTCTTGTAGAGACTTCAACACCAGCCATATAAGCAAGAAGAATATCTTCTATTGATGAATCTAATTCTTCCCCCAATGCTAACGCAGCCGGCAAAGCGCTTGAAGTTGGGTGACCTACAAAAAGAAAGTGTGTGTCATCATAATCTAATGCATGACCAGTCGCTCCATTTGCTAAAGCAGCTCCTCTTGAAGAAACTTTATGACCAGTACTAATAATTCTTGCCTGATTTACACCTGATTCTTCCATAACCATTTGTGAAACAATTTTTGATACAGGTTCTTTCTTCCCAGCATAAGCAACCCCACACCAATCCAATATTGACATTTTTGCAAAAAATTTCATTTCATCATTAAAACTGTCTAATTTACAATTAGCGCCATAACTTCCAAATAATTGTGTTATCGAAACCATTTATTCCTCCTTATTATCTTTAATTAAAATAAGCTTCAGCTTGCATTGTCATTCCAGAACCTTTTACAGCACCCCAACAAGAAACACTTCCATCTGGGTTTCCTTTTGCTCCAATAATATATTCACTGTTAGCAAAAACAGGTGCCATGACCTTATGGTTAAATGATGATACAGCTTTTCCTTTAAGCTTTTCTGCTGCTCTTAATAAAAACGTTGCTTGTAAAGGACCATGAACTATTAAGTCAGGGTAATTTTCTTCATTTTTAGTATACGGATAATCATAATGAATTCTATGGCCAACAAAACCAATAGCAGAGTATCTAAATAATATCGTTGGATGCATAAAAATTGTTTCTGTAAAATCTGCATCGTCAGGTATAATATCAGAAACACCTGAACCACCTCCTGCCTTACTAACATCTCTATAAACTATATTATGAAACTCATGCAATCTTACTTCGTCTTCAACTAAATACTCATATTCAGCTGTAACAAAACATAATTGTCCAGTTCTACCTGTTTTTAACTTTATATCAGAAACTTTTGATTTTTTAATTACCTTATCACCAACCATTAAAGGCTTATGTACTTTAATTTGACTGCCTGCCCACATCCTCCTAGGAAGAGGAACAGGTGGAAGAAAATCTCCTCTTGCAGGATGAGAATCAACTCCAAGCTCATCATTCTTTTTTAAATTCCAACCAAGCATCCAGTGCAAACCAGATGTAGCAGGTTCTCCAACAGCAGGGTTTCCTGGATCTATATTTAATGTAGCCCTATAACGCTGCTCAACAATTGGCGTTAAATAATCTGTAACAATCTCTATATTGCCAAGCCATTTATTTAAATGATTTATATCCAATTCTTCATTAGCCATTTACTGAACCCCTAAAATTTTATAAACAAGTTAATTACATACATAAAATTTAAATATATAAAATACAATAGTTAATCAAATATATGAAATATAATATTAAGATAAATGGAATTTGTAATGCCTTCTCTAATTATACATACAGATCAAAGTTTAAATAATATAATTGAAGAATTAGATTTTAAAAAAATAGAAGAAACATTAAAACAAATATTTATAAAAATATTAGACGCCAAAGAAGATAAATGCCAAATAATCTGGATAAACAGCAGAATTATTACTTCAGATTATAAAATTTATTGTGAATTAAAATTTAGAGAAACTTATTATAGAAATGAATTTAAAAGAAAAGATTGTTTAGATAATATAGGTAAAATTATCAAAAAAATTTTTAAAGTTAAAGTTCGCTTGCGGTCATTTTCTATTAATCAATCTACTATAACAGCATTAGATATATAACCAATTATTATAATTTAACTCCAACACGAAAGGAAACTAATATGAAAGATGGGATTGTATTAACAAATATTGATGAAAGAGGCGTTGCAGAAGTTACATTAAATCGACCTGAAAGAAACAACGCTTATAATGGAGAAATGATTTCTGAATTAATAAAAAGCTTCACATCTCTTTATAACAATAAAGATGTCAGAGTTGTTATAATAAAAGGTTCAGGAAAGCATTTTCAAGGTGGCGCTGATTTAGAATGGCTTAAAGAAATTGGAAAGTTAAGTGAAGAACAAAACATAGAAGTGTCAAGAAATACCGCCTCTGCAATTAAAGGACTAACTGAATTTCCAAAACCAACTATTGCTCTAATTCATGGTGGATGCTTTGGAGGAGGCACTGGTATGGCTGCTGCAGCTGATATAGTTATTGCCAGCGAAGATGCAATATTCTCTATTACAGAAGCAAAATGGGGTGTCATGGCAGGAATTATTATTCCTCATCTCAATGCTTCAATTGGAGTTAGAAATGTTAGAAGATATGCTTTAACTTGCGAAAGGTTTGGTGCAGAGGAGGCCAAAAATATAGGCCTTGTTCATCAAGTTTGTAAAACTGGGGATTTAGATATTACAGTTAAGCCTATTATAGAAAATTTGTTGCTCTCCGCTCCTAAAGCACTTGAAATAACAAAAAAAAGAGCTCTCATTGAGAGTGGATTAATTTTAAGTGATGAAAAATTTAATGAATTAGTAATAGAACATTCACAAAAAAGAATGAGTGAAGAAGCTACTGAAGGATTAACTAGCTTTCTAGAAAAAAGAACAGCGTACTGGTACAAAAAATAATTTTAAAGGAATAATGCTATGCCGTCTTTGGTTACTAATTCGAAAATTTGGGGAGAAATGTTTGGGACAAAAGAAATGCGAGATGTCTTTTCTGATGAAACAACCGTTCAACTATATTTAGATGTTGAAGCTGCTCTTGCAAGGTCTCAATCTAATTTAGGAATTATTCCAAAAGAAGCAGGTGAAAAAATAACAGCTGCTGCAAATTTAACATGGATTAACTGGAATACATTAAAAACCAGAACAGAGATAGTTGGCTATCCTATTCTACCTCTAGTTGAACAACTAAGTTTATCAGTTGATGATGGATATGGTCAATATTGTCATTGGGGAGCTACTACACAAGATATAATGGATACAGCGGATGTATTACAAATTAGAAAAGGTATAACCTTATTATCAAAAGACTTGAATGCAATAGCAGTTGCTTTATCTAAAATAGTTAAAAAACACATGAATACACCAATGGCTGGAAGAACTCACTTACAACACGCATTACCCATTCCATTTGGATATAAAGCTGCTACTTGGTTATCAAGTATAGATAGACATATAAAACGATTGGAAGAAATTAAATCTCGTGTGTTTAATGTTTCATTTTTTGGGGCGGCAGGAACTCTTGCTTCTCTTGGAGAAACTGATGGCTTGCAAACACAAACTAATCTTGCAAAGGAATTAAATCTAAACGTACCAGATGTAAGTTGGCATTCAATAAGAGATAATTTTTGTGAAGTTACAGGTTGGTTGGCTTTAGTAGGGGCATCTTTAGGCAAAATTGCATACGACATTATGTTAATGATGCAAACTGAAATTCAAGAAGTAGCGGAACCTTTTCTTCATGGAAGAGGAGCGTCATCTACAATGCCTCAAAAAAGAAACCCTATATCGTCAGAAGTGATGTTAGCTTGTTCAAAACTATTACGAGAGCATCATTCATCAATGTTAGACGCAATGGTTCTTGATCATGAAAGAGCAACAGGGCAATGGCATGTTGAATGGTATACTTTACCAAATGCTTTTATTATTTCTTCTGCTTGTTTAAGTTCTGCAAAATACCTTCTAGAGGGTTTAGAAATATCTGTAGAAAATATGAAAGATAATATGAATAAAACTAATGGCTTAATAGTTGCAGAATCTGTTATGATGTCTTTAGCTCCTCATATTGGAAGACAGATAGCCCATGATATAGTCTATGAATGTTGTAGAGATTCTTTAAAAAACAAAACTCCATTTATAGATGCATTGCTATCCCAAGCTTCCATTTCAAATATTTTTAATAGATCTAAATTACTTGAAATAGTTGATCCTGCTAACTACTTAGGCGCAGCTCCTGCAATGGCTCAAAGGCTTCTGGATAACAGATAACTTTATACAGGAAAAACTAATGAATCTAATAATGTCTAAAATAGAAATTGAGCAATTTTTAAAAAAAGAATTTCCACAAGTTAGCCAAAACTTTAAGATTTTAACTTTAGATGCTGGTTCAATTTCTATGCTAATGAATATTACTAACGATCACCTTAGACCAGGAGGCACTGTATCGGGGCCAACAATGTTTCTGCTTGCTGATGTTAGCTTTTACCTAGCAACGCTGAGTTTGATAGGACCTAAAAGCCTAACAGTTACGACTAACTGTTCTATAAATTTTTTAAGAAAACCTAGTGAAGAAAATTTGATTAGTGAAACAAGAGTTTTAAAAATTGGAAAAACTTTGAGTGTTGGAGACGTATTAATATATTCAAAAGGAAATAAAAAACCAGTTGCTCACGCCTCTTTAACTTACGCTATACCAAAGGATTAAATTATAAATTTAAATTCTATCATTATGCCACATCAAATGATCATTCATAAAAGTTGAAATAAAAAAATAGGAATGATCATAGTTTGGCTGCATTCTTAATTCTAAATTAATTGAAGTATTCTTACACGCTTCAGTTAATAGCCAAGGCCTTAATCCTTCATCAAGAAAGCTATCTGCTTGACCTTGATCAATTAGAATCTCAGGAAAAGTATGCCCGTTTTTAACTAAGGCAACGCTGTCATACATACTCCAATTTTCTTTATTTAATCCTATATATTTTTTAAAAGCTTCACTAGACCAAACAGCTGAAGAAGGTTCAACAATTGGAGCAAAGGCTGAACAACTTTTATATTTTTTTGGATTTCTTAAAGCCATTATCAATGCGCCATGTCCTCCCATAGAATGACCAAATATACTTTGCCTAGACATATCAAAATCAAAATTAGCCTCTATCAGTTTTGGCAGTTCTATTGTTACATAGCTATACATATTATAATTTTTACTATAAGGAATCTCAGTTGCATCTAAATAAAATCCAGCGCCTGATCCAAATTGCCAGTTGTCCTTTTCATCAGGCACACCTTCTCCTCTTGGGCTTGTATCTGGACAGATTATAACTATACCAAGCTCAGCTGCTTTTCTTCTATATTCTCCTTTTTCTAGAACATTTAAATGACTGCATGTTAAACCTGACAAGTACCATAAAACAGGAGCATTTTTATAATTTGGAGGCATAAAAACGCTAAACGTCATCTCACAATTATTTACTAACGATTTATGAGAATAGATATATTGCTTCCCTCCAAAAGAATATGATTCTGATATTTTTTTCATTAAAAAACCACAACAGATCTAATCGACTCACCTGAGTGCATTAAATCAAAACCCTTGTTAATATTTTCCAGTTCTAAAGTGTGCGTAATCAATGGATCGATTTCAATTTTTCCTTGAAGATACCATTCTACTATTTTAGGAACATCAGTTCTTCCTCGAGCTCCGCCAAAAGCAGTTCCCTTCCAACTTCTTCCAGTTACTAATTGAAAAGGTCTAGTTGTAATTTCTTGCCCTGCTCCAGCAACTCCAATAATTATACTTTCTCCCCAACCTTTATGAGTACATTCAAGAGCTTGACGCATAACATTTACATTACCAATACACTCAAATGAGTAATCAGCCCCTCCTCCAGTAAGTTCAACAAGATGATTAACTAAGTCACCCTTAACTTGACTTGGGTTAACAAAATGTGTCATTCCAAATTTTTTACCCCAAGCTTCTTTTGTATCATTCATGTCAACGCCAACAATCATGTTTGCACCGATCATTCTTAAACCTTGAATAACATTAAGACCTATTCCTCCAAGACCAAAAACTACTGCTGTACAACCTACTTGTGCTTTTGCAGTATTTATTACAGCTCCAATGCCAGTCGTTACACCACATCCAATATAGCAAATTTTATCAAATGGAGCTAATTTGTTTACTTTTGCTAAGGCAATCTCTGGAACAACCGTATAATTAGAAAAAGTTGAAGTTCCCATATAATGAAGAATAGGTTTCCCATTTACAGAAAACCTACTAGTTCCGTCTGGCATCAAACCTTGACCTTGAGTAGTCCTTATTGCCTGACATAAATTTGTCTTGGGATGTAAACAATATTCACATTCTCTACATTCAGGAGTATACAAAGGTATCACATGATCCCCTTCTTTAAGAGAAGTGACACCCTTACCAATTTCTTTAACTATTCCTGCTCCTTCATGACCCAAAATAGCAGGAAAAATCCCTTCTGGATCATCTCCAGATAAAGTAAACTGATCAGTGTGACAGATACCGGTTGCCTTTATTTCCACTAAAACCTCTCCTGCACGAGGGCCTTCAAGATCAACATCCATAATTTCAAGTGGCTTTCCAGCTTCTACTGCAACAGCGGCTTTAGTTTTCATATCTTAATCCTTTAAATACATCAAAAACTCATAATGACTTTGTTATAATTATGATTTAATCTCTATGACTTGCAACAGTTTTTAGTATATAATATTAGATAACAAGTTAAAGTTTTATCTGGGAGTTAAAAAATGAGTTTTGTTGAAACTGAAATTAATGGGCAAATTATAACTATACGATTGAACCGCCCTGAAAGATTGAATGCCTTAAGTACAGTAATTCGAGATGGAATGGCAGATGCATTTAATCGTTTTCATGAAGACAAAGATCTTGAGGTAGCTATCCTTACAGGTACTGGTAGAGGATTTTGTGCTGGCGAAGATATGAAAGAATCACTTGATAGAGGTATTCCAGGCTCCCCAAAAGAATTTGTTGAAGAAAATTTAGTTGACCCCTTTCAAACTGGAATTCTACAAAAACCAGTTATAGCCGCCGTAAATGGTTTTGCTATGGGCGGTGGATTTATGTTAGTTGAAAGAACAGATCTTAGAATAGCTGTCAAAGAAGCAATATTTGAAATGTCAGAAGCAAAACGTTGGCTTCTTGGAGGATATAACCATGGCCATTATGGAAACCTTCCACATCCTATTGCTACAGAAATGGCTTTTGGATATAGAATAAGTGCGGAAAGAATGCATCAAGTTGGGTTTATCAATCGTCTTGTTGAAGCGAAAGATTTAATGAGTGAAGCTAATTCAATGGCGGAACATTTATTAACACTTCCTCCAGCTGCTAGAGTGAACACATTGTACATGATGAAACATATGGCTCCTAAAATTAGTCCAAATATTGGTGACCTGGCAGAGAAACTTCATTTACATGGCGATACTGAAGACAGAATGGAAAGTAGACGTGCATTTGCAGAAAAAAGAAAACCAAATTTCAAGGGCTGGATTAATCCAGAAGATAGACATAATATGCCTAAGTTAAAATAATTTTTATAATTTTTTTAAATTTAAAAGGATTTCAAAATGAAAAATAATAATGGACCTTTATCTGGTATAAAAGTTGTAACCTGTTCAACAGCTCAAGCTGGAACTGTTCCTTATATGTTTATGGCTGATCTTGGAGCCCAAGTAATTAAAATTGAAACACCTAGTGGAGGCGATAGCAGTCGATATGCAGGCGAAATCATAGGATCATTTAGTTCTTTTTTTGAAACAAACAATAGAGGCGTTAAAAGTCTAACTTTAAATTTGAAGTCAGATGAAGGAAAATCTATATTACATAGATTAGTAAAAGAAGCAGAAATATTTGGTCAAAACTTTAGACCAAGGGTCGCAAAAAAATTAGGTTTCGGATATGAAGAATTAAAAAAAATAAATCCTGCAATAGTTTATGGGTCAGTTTCAGCTTATGGCCCAGATGGACCTGACGCTGACTTACCTGGAACTGACGCTGTTGGGCAAGCCTTAGCTGGAGTAACAGAAGCATTTTCAATACCTGGTCAAAATTTACGTACGGGTGTAGCTTCTGTTGCAGATGAAACATGTGCAATTTTAACATTTGGAGGTGTACTTGCTGCACTAATTCATGCTCGGACCACAGGTATAGGACAGAAAGTTGAAACTTCTCTTGTAGGTAGCGCTTTTAGGCTAATGGGCTGGACCATGACAACAGCAATGTGGAAAAACAAACCACCAATAACAGGTGCCAGAATTAATGGAACAAGAGAAAAACCAGGTATTGCCGCTTGTTTTAATGATGTTGAAAACAAGCCTTTAGCTATGCAAGTAGATCATAAAGACTGGAAACCTGCTTTAGAAGCTCTAGGGTTTTATGAAACTATGAAAGAAAAAAATCTTAATGATTTAGGAATAGCATTTGATTCTGAAGATAAAAAAAATCAAATTCTTTCAACTCTTGCTAGCCTTTTTGCAAAAAACACAAGAGAACATTGGATAAATATTTTAAGAGAAGCAGATATTATCTCAACACATGTAAATACTATGTTAGAGGCATCAAACGAACCCAATATTGTTGATAATAATTATGTATCAGAAAAGTATTATCCTGAAATTGATAAAACCTTAAAAATTCATGGCACTCCATGGAAATTTTCTGAAACACCTTCCGTAATTAAAACAGCTCCAAAACTTGGAGAGCACAATGAAGAAATTCTAAAAAGTGTTGGTTACTCAGAAGATGAAATTCATAGCTTTAAAAACAAGGAAATTATTTAATTTTCTTTAGCTCTTTTGAAAACTTTTTAAAGTTTTCTACATAATGCTTAGAAGATCTTGTTAAATTCGCAATCGTGTTCTCGTCTAATTCTTTTACAGCTTTAGCAGGTGAACCAACTATTAAAGAACCATCAGGAAACTCTTTATTTTCAGTAACCAAGGCTCCAGCACCAACCAAACAATTATTTCCAATTTTTGCATTATTTAATATAGTTGCTCCCATACCAATAAGAGTATTATTTCCTATAGTACAGCCATGAATTATAGCGTTATGACCAATAGTACAGTTGTTGCCAATTTTAACTGGACAACCAGGATCAGCATGAATAATGGTGTTTTCTTGAATATTAGTTTCATCACCTATTGCTATAACATCATTATCGCCTCTTAAAACGGACCCAAACCATATCCCAACATTATCTCCCAGCACTACTTGTCCCATTACATGAGCTCCAGGTGCTATCCAGTAATTATCTTCTGCTGGTAAAGTTGGTGTCTTATCGCCGATACTATAAACTGTCATTTGTACA
>ERZ887830.767-NODE-767-length-19629-cov-15.784919_pt1 | contig 19629 bp, 9 predicted proteins | sample MGYA00521101_ERZ887830 | MGnify/ENA primary metagenome ERZ887830 (study PRJEB32303, sample SAMEA104408592) | aquatic metagenome | biome: Marine water; feature: Pelagic; material: water | place: Baltic Sea | collected 2014-06-05T16:38:00 | depth 1,762 m ... | reverse complement strand
TACCACAACTTCCAAGGAATATTTCTATAATCTCCCTTCATCAAGACAACGAAGGGACACTTTGGGCTGGTAGTTCCGGGTTGGGTGCTTTCCAACTCAAGGCAGGTAGTAAAAGCTGGGAGCGCCTTCAGAGTCAGGATTTCAACGAAGACTTAAAGTTTATTTTCGATTTTGCAGATCAGGGCGATACGCTATGGATTGCAACCAGTGGTGATCATTTGCTGTATTACTTAAAATCTGAGCAGCGCATTGAGTCGTATAATGTAAATACGAGTGTAAGCTCATTCAGAAAGACGGTAGACGTAAGCGGCGGAAGAGTCATTTATAGTGTAGAAGGTACAGGTGTATTTGAAAGAATAGGTGAGCGTTTTGAGAAATTGAATATCGAATTCGATGGAACACAGCGCGATGCTATTATAAACGGAGATGGTTTACTGATTTCTACCGATGGTTCTGGCGTGTATAAATGGGATGGGACAACCACCCATCATTATACCAAGCAAGACCCTCGCTCGGGCATCATAACCGATCAGTTTTATGGCATTTATGAAGTGTACGACTCTTATTGGTTAGGAACGTTTAATGGTGGTGTTGCCCAATTCTCAACACAAAATGAGGCGGTAGAGCGGCTGCCCAAGCCAAAAGAATTTATAGCGTCGAGTATCCAGAGTGCAATCAGCATGGTCTCTGACAAACACTTATGGGTAGGATTTGATGGCGAGGGATTGGTGAAATACTCGCGCGGAGCATCCGGCTTTCTGCCACAGACTTTCTCAAATGATGCGTTGCCTGAAGTAATTACGAGCTTGGCATTTTATAAGGATGAATTATGGGTAGGAAGTTTAGGTGAAGGCCTATTTGTAATTGATACTCTCGGAACGATCAAAGAGCGCTTCCTTGCTTTTTCACCTTCCTCTAGGGGTTTGGAGAATTCAAACATCTGGTCTATGGCGACTACCTGGGGCGATAGCTTATGGATCGGAACGCTGTATGGACTTCAGTTTTGGGATGGGACTCGAATTATCTCTCCATTCAATACTGCATGGGAAGTAGGAAGAAATATAATGGATTTGGAATTTGATGGCGACCTACTGTGGGTTGGAACGGAATTTCAAGGACTTTACACGCTTTCAAATAAAGGAACTATAAACGCTATTCCATTAGAAAACTCAGTACTTGATATTGAGATCTATAATCAGTATAAGCTCATTGGTACCGAGGGTAGTGGAATACTGGTAGTCGAAGCAGGGCAGATTGTTGATACGATAATTGGCAAGGATTCCTTTGTGAACTGCTATTCAATAGCGGAACACGACGGTGCACTATTTGCTGCGACTAGCTTGGGACTGTTAAGTATCTCTGTAGATGCCGTTGGGAAGTGGTCTTATGAAGTTTTTAAGGAGACCGATGAGCTACAGGTCGGGTTGTCGAATCGAAAAACGTTGCTTTTTGAAGGTTCTAATTTGCTTTTGGGAGGAACCCAAGGTGTAGCTAAGATTCACACTGATACGGCAATCACCTCTGTAAAACCGCTGCTTGTTTTGACGGAGGTTTATGCGGATAACCTACCTAAAGTTGTCCCTTTAATCAAAGATGGAGGAGTCCTTACACAGCCGTTACTTTTCCCAGCAGGCACGAAATCTGTACGTTTCAATTTTGAATTGGTCAGTAATTTATTGCGTAACGGTATAGCGAATCGATATCGAATAAAAGAATTGGGCAGCTATTGGGTAGAGTTGCCTTATGGCAGTAGAACTATTGACTTGCAAGAATTGCCCCCGGGGAACTACACATTAGAACTTCAATCAACAGGGGCGAACGAAGTAGTGCAGTCGATTACAATTCCTTTTACTATTGCTTCTTACCTGATTCAACGTGCATGGTTCAGGGTATTACTTCTGATTGTTTTCGTTTCTCTAATCGCAACAGGAGTCTTCTTTTATCAGGACCGAAAGTTTAGGTCAACGCGATTGAGGTTAGTAGAAACGGAACGTGAGCTGCTAAAGACAAAGGCAATAGAGCTTGAGGTTAAATCGAACCAGCAGAAAACAGATTTGAGTTTTCAATTAATGAAGACCACCAGTCGATTAGAATTGCTCCAATCATTCAAAGAGCGCCTGGTCAATGAAAGTAAACAGAAGGACCGATCTAGCGATGTTCAAGCATTTTTGAAATCGATGACAAGGGAAATCAATAGAGAATTACAAAGCGAAAACTATTGGGACCACTTCGAGCGAAATTACAGGGAGTTGCACGAAGAGTTTTCAGCAAGTTTGATAAAAAGATTTCCAAACCTTACAAAAGGTGAGATAAGGCTGTGTTACCTAATGCGTCAAAAAATGAGTAACAAGGAGATTGCAACAGTGTTAAATGTGAGCCCAGCCGCCATTGAAAAGGCTAAATACCGTTTAAAAAAGAAACTAGAACTCCAGAAAGAAGATGCATTAGACGAATATATTCAAGGCCTGTGACCCTTTTGTCCAGTTAATGTCTGCCACATGGGAAAGAGATTTTTGAAATATTAATTGAACTTAGAGCCTGTTTAAATCATATAAGTCATGAAGCATCCCCGTATTCTATTCATTTTAGGCGTTTTTCTTTTAAGCGTACTTAATCCACTTAAAGCACAATACGTTCAAGCTGCAGGTAAAGCGATTGTTGATGGGAAGGGGGACACGTTACTCATTCGCGCAATGGGTATTGGTGGTTGGATGGTTCAAGAGGGCTATATGCTACAGACGGCTTCATTTGCAAGCCCACAGCACAAGATCAAAGACACTATTCAGGACCTTATCGGCGCGACGGCCACCGAAGCTTTTTATGAAGCATGGTTAGAAAATCATTTCAGTAAAGCCGATGTAGATTCTATGGCAGCCTGGGGATTTAACACGGTTCGTGTTCCTTTGCATTACAATCTATTCACATTACCCATCGAAGAGGAGCCTGTTCTTGGCCAAAACACGTGGTTAACGAAAGGCTTTCATCTCGTTGACTCAGTTGTCAAGTGGTGCAACGCAAATGACATGTATGTTATTCTGGATTTACATGCAGCCCCGGGAGGTCAAGGGTATGATGAAGCGATAAGCGATTATGACCCGACAAAGCCTTCGCTTTGGGAAAGTGTTCACAATAGAAATAAAACGTCTTCCCTTTGGAAAAAATTGGCAGAACGCTATTCGACGGATACGACTATTGCGGGTTACGATTTATTAAACGAGCCCAACTGGAATTTACCCGGCGGTACCTTATTACGTGCACTCTACGAAGATGTTACGGATAGCATTCGTTCTGTCGATACCAATCACATCCTCTTTATTGAAGGGAATTGGTTCGCAAACACCTATACCGGTTTGACACCGCCATGGGATAACAATATGGCCTATTCACCACATAAGTACTGGTCACCTGTAAATAGTGTAGCGGACATTCAGTACGGCTTGGATTTACGTGATACTTATAATGTGCCTATTTGGTTTGGTGAAACAGGGGAAAACTCCAATGCATGGTATACTTCTTTGATCAGCATTATGGAATCTGAAGGTGTAGGTTGGGCTTGGTGGCCATTAAAAAAGATTGAGACGATCAATGCACCGTTGAGCATTACCAAGTCTGCGGGCTATCAAGATCTACTTGATTATTGGAGCGGTAATGGTTCGGCTCCTTCGGTTGCTACTGCTACTGCAACACTCATGCAGTTAACTACGGATTTAAAAGCACAGAACTGCACTTATAATAGAGGTGTCATTGATGCGATGTTTCGTCAAGTTCAGGATCCAACTTCTATTCCATGGAAATCCCATGATTTACCCGGTGTGATTCATGCTTCAGAATACGATATGGGGCCTTTGGGGGACGCCTACTTTGATACGGAATCTTTCCAACTAAATCCCCCTCCTTCATGGAATTCAGGCTGGACCTATAGAAATGACGGAGTTGATATTGAGAAGTTCACGGATGCAGTAAATAGCAATGGCTATATGGTTGGCTTTGTTGATACTGAAGATTGGATGAGTTACAGCGTAACGATACCGCAAGACAGCCTTTATACCATTAAGGTGCGACAAGGTTGCAGTGGGTCTACCGGAGGTAATTTTTACTTCGAAGCGGATGGGGTAAGATTAACACCAAATTACTACGCAACAAATACGGGCAGCTGGACTGTGATGTCGACCAAAACGATACCAAACGTTGTCCTGTCTGCAGACGATAAGAAAATCAGATTTGTAGCAAATCAGGGCGGGTTTAATGTGACAAGTTTTGAATTTGTTCCCACGGGCAGCACCACTACAATCAATGCGGAATACGTGCATTCAGTTACATACGATAACAGCACGATCGAAGTACAGACAAACAAACCTCTTGACTCAGCAAATCTTGGCACCACTGCTTCCTATTATGTAACGGTGAATGGAGTTCCGGCATCTATAACCTCCGTCACCAAGAGTCCCTCCAATTCTCGTAATGTGCTTATAGGTATAGGCCAAGCTTTAACGTTTCTGGATGAAATCAAAATTTCATACGCAGGGACAACGTTACAAGCGAAGGACGGCACCAATGTTCAGTCCTTTAGTCAAGAATTAGTAGAGAATACGCTGCCAACTGTACATGTTATTCCCGGTAAAATTGAAGCAGAAGCGTTTACTACTATGGATGGTATTGCCCTTGAGAACACGACGGACATTGGAGGAGGTCAAAACATAGGATACTTAGGTGCAGGGGATTACCTTATCTACGACGTTAAAGTTTTAAATAGCGCTACCTATAGCGTTGATTACCGTCACGCATCGCTTTCAGGGGTGAATATGCAATTCATATTTACGGATACACTGGGGAATTATGTCACAAGTTTTCCATCAATATCTTTAGGTGCAACGGGCGGTTGGCAAACCTGGCAAACGACAAATCAACCTGGCGGCATCCTTTCTCAAGGAGATTATAAATTGCGTCTTGATGTAGGTTCTGAATTTAATTTGAATTGGTTCGAATTCATTCAGGGTATAGGGTTCACTGAACAGCCGAATTCCCACCCCATTATGTTGTTCCCAAACCCCACAAGTAACGCGTTATTTATCGATGGTGCATGGGCGTCAGGAACCGCGCTGGATATTTTTATATATGATACTACAGGTAAGCTGTGGCTCAGAGAAAAGCATACTTATAATGGTTCAAAGATTCAGCTAGGGATACACGCGCTGCCTAATGGGACTTTTCACGTGACGGCGGTTTCTCCTTCCAGCAGATTCACAGAGCAACTCATTATAACTCGCTAATTCTTAAACCAAAGCTTTTGCAAGGCTGATTGTGCCGCAGTCGGATTTCTTTGGAATCGGATGTAGTGTTTTTTTGAACCCGTTGTATAAGCGACGTTATAAGGCACCGTGAATTTCGTTCCGTTGCGTTCTATTAACAGTACTAAGGGGCTACCTTCTTTAGGTCCGCCGTATGCCGTTTCCAATTCATCAGCATAACGTTGTACGCGATCTCCCTTTTCTAGTTCATAGGGGTTTTCTTTTGAGATGTTTTTGATTTCTAAGTAGTCCGTAGATCGGATACCTCTTGTTTTGTAACCATTGTCCCGGAGGGGATCTACCACAACAGGACCTGCGTAACGGCGGTCGTAATCTATACCGACTTTGTTTAAATACTCTTTGGTAGGCAATTCGTTGCGTCCAGTGACATAGTCGTCGAAGAACTCTTGAAGATCAGGATGTACTAATGCAACAAATTCGGCGATGATTTGTGGGTCTTTAAAGCTTTTGTTTGGTCCGTAAACATCGCGCAGAGCGAGGATGATGTCGTGCAGGTCTTTTTCACCACCGGTGAGTTCCATGATACGAATATCTAGTAATGCGCCCATTAATGCACCACGCTGATAGACCTGACCGTATTGCTTTTTATAGGGGTTCTTCAAAACGTTTTCACTCATTTCAGTAAATGACATTTTCGCTGTTGGATAGCGGTCGGCAGCACGAATCTTTCCCCTAAGTAGACTTTGAATGTATTCTTCCTTATCTATAACACCGCCTTTTAGTTGACTGATGCCTGCGAAGTATTCGGTGATGCCTTCGTAGAGCCAAAGGTGTTGACTCATTTTTGGGTTGATGTAATCAAAATTTCCAATTTCTTCGCTGTGAAGACCTAGTGGTGTTAGGATATGAAAAAATTCGTGGATGCACACATCGGCCATTCCATCCAAAACGGTTGTGCCTCCGAAATCTGGCAAATAGTACACAGAGCTGTTGCCGTGTTCGAGCGCTCCAAAACCTTTTCCAGCAAGTGTACGAATGGCTTTAATGATTGTACCTACCTTAATTTCTTGCCCAGAAAATAGCCCTTCGAACTCTGTGTGGTCTTTGATATAGAAGAGAAAAGCGTAGTTTTCGACGGGAAGATTCCCCTCTAAAAAAGCTTCGATCGCCTTCATACTAGTTTCGACTTGTTCGTATATCTCTTGTGATAGCTCCCGGCCATTTTCCGTAAACACACCTATGGTCACTTTAGCGCCCCCTAGTTTGAAGGATGTCGTATCCGGTTTACTTACCATTATGGGGCAATCAAGGAAGTGATGGTAGTCGCGCGCGTAAAAGTTTTGTGTATTGCCGTAGCTGTAACCTTCTAATGCGCTAAGCCCATAAAGACTTGGACTTTTTGTGATTTCAAGTGCTACGGGGAGTGCCTCTTTACCTTCGAAAAATCCAAAATAGCCAGCTGCGTTTAATAGAAAGTTAGTCCGCTCTTGATTATTCGTCCCTGCGGGCTCAAAGACTTTATTTTTACGAATGCGCGCGTCAAACGTATCATCTGCCCAATATTCGATGCGCTCGGGTTTGCCATAGATAGTGAAGGTATTGCCCTTATGCTTGACTTTTAGCGGTTGTCCACCTGTATTATACGCTTTAAAATCCTGAATAAATCGACCATAGTCTAGCGTGGCGTAGGTTCCTGGTATGGTCGCGGGAAAGTGAAATTTGTATTGATTGTCTTTGGGGTTTGATAATTGGACCAAAGAAGCGTCAACGGTAACCTTCACACGGTCTTCAACGACATGGGTTAGATCAATCGCATAGGAATGAACGCCTGTATTTTGGCCAGTAACGTATAGGGCAGCCAGTAGGGCCAGCAGTAGGAGTTTAATTTTCATGTTCTCGGGATGAAGTATCCTTTAAAGATAGACAAGCATGCGGTTTTGCCGAAAAAAGAAAACCCCACGACTTTCGCCGTGGGGTTTTCCAACACTCTGTAATGATTGATTAAGCTGCTTCTTTTTCTGAGCTGATCGCTAGAGAATAGATAACAAGACCAAATCCAATTTTGTTGATTGCATCTGCAAGGTTGTAGCACAAGTTTAGTACTTCTTCGTTTGCTTCGATACCTAGGTCCATTCCGAAGAATCCACCTGCTGTACCTAAGATGTAACCGATAGGGTAAATACCCCAACCGATGATTACGAATTTAGCTAGGGCACTGTTTGCTTTCGCTACTGCACCACCTGCATTGTTCGCCAACTTAGCAACGTCGCCTTTCCATACCATCCATACGATGTAGAAGTAAGCAGCACCAGAAATAGCACCCCAAACCCAAGAAACAGGATCGTTTGCGTAAAATGCCTCACCGATGTAACCAGTTACGAGCATCGCAACTGAAGCTAGGATCAGTTTGTACAAGATTGACTTCGTACCACCAGCTTTTTTGGTGATCAAATAGAACTCAACACACATAAGTGGTACAGTTAGCGTCCAGTCTACATAACGTAGAACTACTGGACTTCCATTACCGGCAGCGTAGAAATCACGCATGTAGTAGTAATGCACTGCTGCAATACCAGTAATAAGCCCACTAACGAGCATTGAAGTTTTCCACTCGTCTGAAACTCTACTTCTTTCGAAGAAGAAGAATACCGAAGCGGCTAACATCGCCATGTATCCGGCGAAGAATGTGAACGATACGTAATCGTTCGGATCGAATCCCATAGATCCGTCTAAAAATAATGACATGGTGTTAAAATATTAAAGGTTATAACTACCACTTAACTTACGAAATATTCTTTTGTTCACGACACGTGAAAAATAAGTGAAAACACTTATATATTGGGGGTAAATTGTTATAAATGGCTATATATACCTCTAATTAGCATGGTTTAGCGAACTTAATCGAACAGGAGCTGTTAGACAATATAAAAAGGGTCAAATCGACATTTAATCAATGAATCGGTACGATATAGGGTTTTTAGGAATGGGCGCTGCCAACGGGTTGCTTTTGCTTGAATTGGAGCGAAAGAATCTGTTGCATACGCTTAAGATCCTTATCCTTGAACCGGACGCGAAGTTAAAAAACGATAAAACCTATTGTTTTTGGGCCGATTCAGAACACAAGATACGTACCGAACTTCGCGACGTGTTGTCCCATCAATGGGATACAATAGCTACTGCCGACGGACTGGAATCGCTCGAGGACCAACATTATTACATGGTGGAAAGTACTGCACTATATAATAAGGTTAAGAGCGTAGCGCAGTCCTATGAGAACATTGTCTGGATCAGAGGCGCGGTTGATGGATTGAAAACCAGGACGGATGCGGTAGAATTGTCAAGTGGCGATTATACTTGGGAAGTTGAGCAGGTGTTCGACAGTCGACCGCCAAGAATTAAGGAGCCAATGGGTCCCTTAGTGTTACAAAGTTTTGTGGGTTGGCGAGTAGAGCTGCAGGAAGATTATTGGACGCCGAATGAGATGACCCTTATGGACTTCAATATTCCCCAAAACGGTTTCACACAGTTCATGTACGTGCTTCCAACGGGAACGAAAGAGGCATTGGTTGAAATGACGCGATTTGGAAGCGAACCATTGCCGCATGAATTGGCAAGTAATCACCTTCGCAACTACTTACTATCTCCTGGTTTATCTTTCGATATCGTACATGAGGAGCGCGGGACAATTCCTATGACACAGTACGCTGAAGTAAAAGATCAAGATGCGCGAATCATTTCTACCGGCGCGCGTGCGGGAAAAATAAAAGCCACTACCGGTTATGCCTTTAAGAGCATGTTTGAGCATGCAAAGGAATTGGCCAGCGGTATAGCGCAAGAGCGAAAAGAGTCTTCGTGGCTGCGTCTCCCAAAAAGCGAGATGGATCGCTTTAATTTTTACGACCATCTACTGCTGCATATTTTAAAGCATAAACCACATTGGGGTAAAGAAATTTTTGAAGCCCTGTTTGCTACCCAAAAAGCGAGTAAGGTGTTTCAGTTCTTGGACGAAAAGTCCTCCGTTAAATGGGAATTAAGCATGTTTGCCCGATTGCCGGTTTTAAAGTTTCTCTGGGCATTGGCGGCCTCCTTTATTGCCTTCGTGGTAGCTAAGCCTTCCCGTTGGGCACCGCTTTTGTTCACGGTTTTTGCTTCAATCGCGGTTGTATTATTGCCTACCTATATTACCTACGGCTTGCAGGCCATATTGGTTTTCTTGTTGTTTTTATACGGCATTCCACATGGGGCACTGGATGGCTACAGCCACGCAAACAAGGACCGATTGCCAAAATTCATTTTGCGCTATTGCTTCATCATGCTCCTTGTCGTTTTATTTTGGGCGGCCAGTCCGGTCATAGGTTTAGTCGCTTTTCTAGTCTACAGCGCTTGGCATTTCGGAGAAACGGACTTGCGCGAATGGGGTTTCCCTAGTATCGGGTTGTCGTTTTTGTGGGGAACAATGCTACTGGCTATGATTTTGTTGCCACATCTAGGCGAGGTCAATACAGTACTGGAAGTTATGGGCATCACAAGGGTGGATTGGCCTGCTGAATTTGTAAATATGGCCATCCGAATGACCCTAACACTTGGGCTTTTTATGGGGCTTTGGTTTCGTTCGATCCCCTGGATCGTTGCGATGGTGACACTCAGTTTGACTGCTACTTTACCTTTGGCTACCGCATTCGGGATTTACTTTGTTTTACAACACAGTCTATCTGGATGGAACCACTTAAAGTTGTCGCACAAATGGACAAATTTAGAAATGTGGATGAAGGCCCTGCCATTTACTATCGGCGCGGTGGTACTGTTCCTGTTGGTATTTAGATTCGATAAGAATTCAATGCTGGCCTGGTCGAGCTATTTTTTAGTCTTCCTCAGCGCGATCAGTTTGCCTCACATCTACTTCATGTCGAAGCTTTACAAGGACCGATTCTAAGCGACCTTCTTCTTTAACGTGATGTGCGTGATCTCCGGCCAGATCCCCACACGACCTGGGAAAGCTAAAAATCCAAACCCACGGTTTACATGCAAAACTCTCCCGTCCTGCTCTGGGTAAAGACCAGCCCATTTGGGGTATTTGAATTTTACAGGTGACCATTTGATCCACCCAGGGATTTCAATGCCAAATTGCATGCCGTGTGTATGCCCACTAAGTGTCAGGTGTATTTTGTTTGGGTGTTGTTTTACTTCAGCGTCAAAATGCGACGGATCGTGACTCAAGAGCACTGTGAATGCATCTTCTGGGATTTGATTTAACGCAGAATTTAAATCGCCGTACTGAGGGAATGGTGGCAACCCCCAATTTTCAACCCCCGCGAGGTACAACCGCTGTCCGTTGCGCTCAAAAAAACGGCTATCGTTGAGTAAGAGGTCCATGCCCATTTCAGCGTGAATTTCTTTCAGCCTGTCCATATTCGCGACTTTGGCCTCCGGTGAAGCAAAACGCCAATAATCACCGTAGTCGTGGTTGCCTAGGATAGAAAAGATGCCTGATTTTGCCTTTAATCTTTGGAAAACGGGAATCCACGGTTCGGCTTCGCTGGCGGTATTGTTCACCATATCGCCAGTGAATACGATACAATCGGCGCCAAGTGCACTTACCATATCTACGCCGTATTGAACTTTTTCTGTGTTGTCGAAAGATCCACTATGTATATCGGAAATTTGTGCGATCGTAAAGCCGTCAAAAGCATCGGGTAGGTCATCAAATTCCAGAGTGTGGGAAATAACTCGATAGCGATAGCGTCCTTTCCAAATGCCGTCGATAATCCCTAAAAATGGTATGGCGGCGAGGCCCAGGGCCAATTTCGAAATGAAGGCTCTGCGCTCAGGCATTAAAGTGGGTTGGGTGGTTACACCGCGAAAGACAAATTGGCTCAACCGCACTATATCTTCTATAAGAAGCGGGCCAATGGCAATGAGCTTAGGGACAGCAAGTAAAATGGATGCACCCATGAGTAAACCGAGGTAGCGGTATTCTACTTTTCCACTCGTCATCATTAAGGCCAGCGTGATGGAGAAAATAACATAAGCAATCGTGATGCCCCAATATACATAGGGGGTGGCGCTGCTACGAAAGACGGTTTTAAAGGCTTGGTAGGCGTATAAGTCAATGGCGAGCATGAACCCGAGGGTGAAGAATATTCTGAAAATCATAATATCTGTGTGGATGCTTAATAACAACTCCATGCGGTTAGGATTGTTTGCTTGCAAAACTCGGTATTTGCACTGAAGTAGCTATCTTAACTCCCTTATTTTTCTGTAGCCAATCGCAAAATCTATTCCATGGGTCAAGAAACACCGGATCAAAGCAAAAAGCTGTTCTTATTAGATGCTTATGCGCTCATTTTCAGGGCGTATTTTGCCTTTGCAAAAAACCCAAGAGTGACTTCTGGTGGGATTGATACAAGTGCAGTTTATGGATTTACAAGTGCGCTACTGGACCTGTTGTCTAAAGAGAATCCTACGCACATCGCCGTTTGTTTCGATTTGCCCCAGCCTACTGAACGCCACGTGATTTTTCCAGACTATAAGGCGAACCGGGATGCAACGCCGGAGGCGATAAAGCTGGCCGTGCCCTATATCCACAGGCTTTTGGAAGCTTTTAAAATCCCGGCCTTAGGTGTTCCGGGGTATGAAGCAGATGATGTGATTGGAACTTTGGCGAAGCAAGCCGAAAAAGAGGGGTATACCACGTACATGATGACGCCCGATAAGGACTTTGGCCAATTGGTATCACCAAACATATTTATGTACCGCCCTGCGCGCGGCGGCAATCCGCCGGAAATCTGGGGAGAGACGGAGGTCTGTGAAAAATTTGAACTCGATCGCGTTGAACAGGTCATTGACTACCTAGGCATGATGGGCGATGCTGTGGACAATATTCCCGGTTTACCCGGTGTCGGTGCGAAGACTGCGTCTAAACTTTTGAAGCAATACGGCTCTTTAGAAGAAACATTGGCGCATGCTGATGAGATCAAAGGCAAACTTGGCGAGAAAATTCGAGATAATGCGGAATTAGGGCTGCTCTCAAAAAAGTTGGCGCGGATCATTCTTGAAGTTCCTATTGATTTAAACCCAGATTCACTGACTAGAGATCCATGGGACCAAGAAGCCCTTTTAGATCTGTTTGAAGAATTAGAGTTCCGCACATTAGGCAGAAGGTTGGGATTGCAGCGCGATGCCGCGGATGAGGTTAGTGCGAAGCCAGTGCCAACAAAGAAGGTAGCATTGGCCAGTAATGATCAAATGAGCCTTTTTGGCGAACCGCAGCAGGCGATAACTGAAGCGGACGTACCCAGCGGAAGATTGTCGATTGCGACAGCGGATCACATGTATCAATGTATTGAGACCTTGCCGGAAGCTCGCGAATTGGGCCGACTGTTGCTTGAAAAAGAAGAGGTTTGCTTTGATACAGAAACGACATCATTAGATATTCTTTCTGCCGAACTGATTGGTATGAGTTTCTCTTTTGAAGCAGGTAAAGCCTATTATGTGCCCGTACCGCAGGAGCGTGACCAGGCACAAGAGTGGATTGCCGCGTTTCAGCCGTTTTTCAAATCTGAATCGGTCCGAAAGATTGGTCAGAATTTAAAATACGATATCGGTGTATTACTGAACTACGGCATAGAAGTGCGCGGTCCATTGTTCGATACGATGATCGCACATTATTTACTGCAGCCGGATATGCGCCACAAAATGGATATTCTTGCGGAGACCTATTTGAATTATACCACCATTTCCTACGAAAGTGTCGTTGGTAAAAAGGGTAAAATGCAAAAGACACTGCGCGAAGTGCCTGTGGAAGCTGTGGTCGACTATGCAGCAGAGGATGCAGACATCACCCTTCAGTTGAAAGCGGTTTTTGAGCCAAAATTGAAAGAAACTGGGGTGCTGAAGGTGTTTGAAAATATTGAAATGCCATTGGTGCCCGTCTTGGCGCGGATGGAACGAGAAGGCATAAGGGTAGATGTTGCCTCGTTAAACAGCTACAGTCGTGAATTGGGCCAATTGATAGACGAGCTCGAGGGGACTATTGTAGCATTGGCTGGCCGTCCTTTCAATGTGGGATCCCCACGTCAACTGGGTGAAGTATTGTTCGAAGATTTGAAATTATCAGACAAGCCCAAGAAGACAAAAACAGGCCAATACGCAACATCGGAGGATATTTTACAGGGCTATAGGAGCAAGCATGAGATTGTGGATTCTATTTTGACCTACCGAGAATTGAAAAAATTGAAGAGTACCTATGTAGATGCGCTACCTGAACTGGTCCATCCTGCAACGGGGCGGATTCATACCAGCTACAACCAGACCGTAGCGGCTACTGGGAGGTTGAGTTCAACCAACCCCAACCTGCAAAACATACCGATCCGCACGGAAAACGGTCGTCGCGTTCGGGCTATGTTTGTCCCCGCGAACGAACAACACGTTTTGTTAGCCGCAGATTACAGCCAAATAGAGTTGCGTGTGATTGCTGCATTAGCAAAGGATGAAGCGATGATCGAAGCGTTTCGAAACGGAGAGGATATTCACAAAGCCACTGCAGCGAAGGTTTTTGAAGTGCCATTGGAAGAAGTTTCTCGCGAACAACGTTCCAATGCGAAAACAGTCAATTTCGGTATTGTCTATGGTGTTAGCGCTTTCGGCTTAAGTCAGCAAACGGATATGAGTCGTAAAGAAGCCAAAGCCGCTATTGACGGTTACTTCCGAACGTATCCGGGAATCAAAGCCTATATGGATGATCAGGTCGCTTTTGCACGCGAAAATGGGTATGTAGAGACTATAACGGGTCGACGCAGGTACCTTAAAGATATCGAGAGTCGCAATGCGGTGGTTCGGGGGCACAGCGAACGAAATGCGGTAAATGCGCCTATACAAGGTTCTGCAGCAGATATTATCAAACTTGCTATGATAGAGATTGATCGAGCTATGCGTGCAGAGGGATTAAAATCGAAGATGCTGCTTCAGGTGCACGATGAACTGGTCTTTGATGCAGTCGAAGGAGAACTCGAGGCACTTAAAGCGTTGGTCGTAGAAAAAATGGAAGCAGCCGTTGATTTGGCGGTTCCAATGATTGCTGAAGTGGGTACGGGGAAAACTTGGTTGGAAGCACATTAATTTCCGGATACAATTTTTGTATTATTGTAAGTGAACACTTACAATGACTGAAAAACAACAAGCATTACTTCAAAGCGCTCAAACGCTTATTGCTGCACACGGCCTCACGGCGATGTCGACGGCAAAAATAGCGGCGCATGCAGGCGTAAGTGAAGCGCTGATATTCCGCCATTTTAAATCTAAAAACGGTCTTGCTCTGGCGGTGTTGTCTGCGGGTGAAAGAGCACGAGCCGGATTGATTTACGGTTTCTTAAACGATGCCGATCCTACTGAAGTATTGCGCTCGTTTACTTCTATTCAGCTTGATAAATTCAAAAACAGTCCCGATTTACTCGCTTGGATAGCAATGATTCGGATAACGCAGGAAGACCTGGTGCGTCGAGAAATGGATTCTTTTGTAATGGAACGTTTGCGTTGGGCCATATCGAGCGTGGGTCATGGTTCGGAGGAAGCGGTTGCACGCACTGCAGTTGAGGTGTTGGAACGAACATTGCTGTTGGCCTTTCACGGAGATGAAGAAAGCAGCGTTTTGTGTTTGCGAGGATTGCGAGAATTGTTAATAAATGAGTGAGTACTTACTTATTTACACAAAATATATGCGATGAGAGTCGATGCAAAGTGGTTTTCCTTGCAGGACTCAGGGGAATGGGCTTTTTTGAAGAAATACGACGGTACGAAATACATATAACTAACCTAAATACACATGAATAGTAAATTGATCAGAAATATTGTAGTCGCTCTGGCGATTCTTGCAATAGGAATTTTCGTCAAAGGCAAGCTAAGCGCGATGTCGACGAAGGAGGAAATACGTGAAGATAGGATTAAGCCGCGCGTAAAAGTGATTGAAGTTGCGAACGATACCATTGCCTTGCCCATAACTGTATATGGGAAGTTGAGCGCTACAGAGCGTGTAGACTTATTGGCCGAAGTTAGTGGGACTTTTTTGGATGGGGATGCACCGTTCTTGGAAGGTGTTGCATTTAGGAAGGGGCAGATCATGTTGCAATTGGACAATGCGGAAGCGCAGGCGAACGTGATGGGTCTTAAAGGTAGTTTTATCAATAGTGTACTGGCCATTTTACCTGATTTAAATGCAGATTACCCAGAAGCTTACGCGGCTTGGGAAGCCTATTATGATGCGTTGAGTCTCAATAGCTCATTAGTACCGATGCCAAAGACGGCGACCAAGCTGGAGAAATTCTTGATTGCTCGTGGTATACCTACTGCCTACTATCAAGTTAAAAGCGCCGAAGAGCGTTTAGAGAAGTTTTGTATTCGAGCGCCTTTTGATGGGGTTGTGGCTCAGGCCTCAGTGAAAAAAGGAAATTTAGTGAGTCCAGGAAGGGCTCTGGGAAGTTTTGTTGGATCCGGCGGCTTTGAATTGAAGGGGGCCGTGACTTTGTCCTATGCAGACGAATTAAAATTGGGCCAGTCCATTACGTTCACTAGCCCGGATCGCAAGGGTACCTGGAAAGGTCAAATAGATCGTATCAGCCCTGTTGTAGATGATGCAAGCCAAAACATCAACCTCATTGCTTCACTTCGTGGCGATGATCTCAAAGAAGGCATGTACCTCACAGGGATTATTGCTAACGTTGAGGTGTATGATGCCCTTCGCGTACCGGCTTATATGGTTTTTGATAACGAATACGTGTATACCGTGGAATCGGATTCTTTACTTGCGAAAACTGCTGTCGAAGTGGTGGAATGGCTTGATGAAAGTATTGTCATCAAAGGACTCAAGAACGGGCAGTTGCTCGCTGATGCGCCAACGCTCAAAGCAGCATCTGGAACCATCGTTGTAGCGGTAAAAAATTAACCGAAGCCAGCGATGAAAAAACTCATAGAATTTTTTATTAAATATCCCGTAGGGGTAGACACACTGCTCATCGGAATCTTCTTTTTCGGATGGGTCAGCTACAACGCCCTGAACACAACGTTTTTCCCTTTAGTAGAGTCGAGGAATATAACGGTTACGGCGATTTATCCAGGTGCTTCTCCTGAAGAGATGGAAGAAGGAGTCGTCAATAAAATTGAGCAGAACCTTAAAGGATTGACGGGTGTAGAGCAATACACGTCTACCTCATCTGAGAACAGCGCGACGATCAGTGTTGAGGTTATAAAGGGCTACGATACAGATCTTGTGTTGGAAGACGTGAAAAATGCGGTTGAAAGCGTCCCCTCGTTTCCGACCGGCATGGAGCCTATTCGGGTTGCGAAACGAGAAAACCTTACCCTTGCAGTTAGTATGGCGTTGAGCGGCGAGGGAGTAGACCTTGTTAGCTTGAAACAAGAGGCGCGACGCATAGAACGTGAGCTGCGTTTGGTAGAAGGAATTTCTAAAATTTCCTTAGGCGGTTTTCCAGATGAAGAAATAGAAATTGCTCTAGATAAAAGTACCCTGCGTAAGTACAATCTTTCTTTAAGCCAGATTGCCACTGCATTGCGCACAACAAACCTAGATATTACCGGTGGTACCATTAAGGGTACGCAGGAAGAAATGCTCATTCGTTCGCGCAACAAACAATACGACGCAGAAGCGCTTCAAAACATTATAGTCTATGCGCGTCCAAGCGGCGAAACACTGCGTCTTAAGGATGTAGGTACAGTAAGAAATCGCTGGGCCGATGCGCCAACGCGTGCAGAATTTAATGGCATTCCATCGGTAGAGATTACCGTAAATAACACGGATGAAGAAGACCTCCTGCAAACCTGTGAATATTTGCGCGGGTATGTAGATTCATACAATGCCAGCACGGGGAACATGCAGATCGATGTGATTCGTGATTTTTCGGTGACTTTGGATCAACGGAAGGATCTATTGTTCGAGAACGGTTTGCTAGGTTTCTTCCTGGTGTTATTGTTGTTGACTCTGTTTTTGAATTGGCGATTGGCCTTTTGGGTTGCTATCGGAATTCCTGTCTCGTTTGCCGGTATGTTCATTCTTGCCACGCAATTTGGGATTACCATCAATGTAATCTCGCTCTTTGGGATGATTGTAGTCATTGGTATTCTCGTAGATGACGGGATAGTAATTGCAGAGAACATCTACGCACATTTTGAAAAAGGAAAGCCGCTCATGCGGGCAGCACTGGAAGGGACATTGGAGGTTATTCCATCCGTAGTTAGCGCTGTCTTAACGACCATTATTGCGTTTTCTTCCTTCTTTTTCTTAGCGGGCCGTCCGGGCGATTTCTTCTCTGAAATGGCCTTTATCGTGGTGGCAACCTTGGCGGTGTCTTTAGTGGAGGGTTTATTGTTCTTACCGACTCACTTGAGCCATGCAAAGCTTCAACGCGATGAGAAAATGAATCCGGTACAGCGCATAGCTACGGGTGCGCTTTTCAAATTTAGAGACCGCTACTATGCCCCGTTTTTGAGGTGGTCGCTCAACAATAAGTTGATTACCCTTGCATTCTTCTTTGCAATCATGCTGGTGACCTTTGGTGCCATTGGTGGTGGAATTATTAGGACTCAATTTTTCCCTTTCATTGAGCGCGATAACATAGACATCAACCTTGACATGCCTGCGGGGACGAACGACGAGGTGACTTTGAAATGGATCAACCACATTGAAGATGCTGTTTGGCGCGTGAATGAGCAGTACAAAGCGGAACGCGAAGACGGTTTAGATGTGGTGGTTGCCGTACAGAAAAATGTAGGCCCGCTGACCTCTAAGGCCCGATTAAACGTAAATCTCCTGGATTCAGAAACACGATTAACACCATCGTTCCTTATTCAAAACGACATACGAAAAGCTGCCGGAGAAATCCCAGGTGCGGACAATCTGAGTTTCGGTGGAGCGCAAGCTTTTGGCAAGCCGATCTCAATTTCGTTGGTGTCCTATGACCTCGAAGCGTTGAAGGCTGCGAAGGAGATTTTAAAATCCAAACTTAAAAGCATGGATGCGTTGACGGACGTTATTGATAACGACCAGAAAGGGATTCGTGAGGTTACGTTAGAATTGACAGATAAAGCGCGTTACTTAGGGCTCACCCCCGGGGGCATTATGACTCAGGTGCGTGAGTCTTTCTTTGGTGCGCAAGTGCAACGCTTGCAGCGAGGTGAAGACGAAGTAAAGGTTTGGGTACGTTTGGCAGAGAAGGACCGTAAGAAGTTATGGGACTTAGAGGAATTGCTGATCACTACGCCCCAGGGAAGCGTGCCGCTAAGAGAATTGGCCACGTATACGATTGAACGCGGAACAGTGAACATCAACCACCTGGACGGACAGCGAGAATTTCGAGTTGAGACCAATCTAGCTAGCCCAAATGGATCTGCACCGGCACTTTTGGCGCAAATACAGAGTGATATATTGCCTGCAATTTTTGCCCAATTTCCTTCCGTAGATGCGCGTTATGAAGGCCAGCAGAAGGAAAGTCAGAAAACCCAAGACAGTTCAAAAACGGTCATGCCGTTGATTCTCTTTCTTATTGTATTGACCATCACTTTTACCTTCCGCTCGTTGATTCAGACCATTGTCATTATGCTTTTGATTCCGTTGAGTATGACGGGTGTAGCATGGGGACACTGGCTGCACGGCATGCCGATGTCAATTTTGAGTTTCCTTGGCGTGGTGGCATTGATTGGAATCATTGTCAACGATTCTTTAGTACTGGTTAGTAAGTATAATTTGAACGTAAAGAGTGGACAGCCTGTTTATGAGGCTATTTATAATGCAGGCTTGAGCCGATTCCGTGCCATTTTCTTGACCACAGTCACCACCGTTGCTGGTCTAGCCCCCTTAATTTTAGAAACCTCATTCCAGGCTCAATTTCTTATTCCTATGGCCGTTTCAATTGCCTACGGTATTGGGTTTGCTACACTTTTAACGTTGGTCGTATTGCCTTCGCTCATGGCACTGGTGAACGATTCGCGCGTGAACTTGAAGCATTTCTGGACGGGGGAAAGACCGACTCGTGAGTCCGTAGAACCAGCGATTAGGGAGATGGCAACCGAGACCTACTTTAATGAATTGAATAAAGCAGAAGACCATGAATAAAGTCGTAACCCTAGTGCTGTTCTTAGGTGTTCTCCTTAGTGCTACTTCACAGGAGTCAAAACCTACATTACTCTCCTTAGACGCTGCTGTTGCTGCTGCGTTGGAATACAACCACGATTTGTATGTGGTAGCCCTGCAGCGCGAACAAGCCGAGAATAGTGCGACGCTGGGCAATGCGGGAGCATTGCCCGCATTGCGCGCCACTGCCGGAGCAAATTACAGTAATCAGAATTCAGATCTTGAATTTGCAACGGGCCAGAG
>ERZ887830.766-NODE-766-length-19637-cov-14.531560_pt1 | contig 19637 bp, 20 predicted proteins | sample MGYA00521101_ERZ887830 | MGnify/ENA primary metagenome ERZ887830 (study PRJEB32303, sample SAMEA104408592) | aquatic metagenome | biome: Marine water; feature: Pelagic; material: water | place: Baltic Sea | collected 2014-06-05T16:38:00 | depth 1,762 m ... | reverse complement strand
CAAATCAAAATTTATCATCTGATTATTTTTTAATTCTTTTTGATGTAAAGAAGAATTGTCTGCTAGTAGTCCACCAAAAATTTTAGGATGAAGTGTTTTAACTCGTCCGTCTAAAATTTCCTTTTGTTTTGTGTAGTTAGAAATTTCTTTAACTGGTAACCCTAATTGCTTTAAATAATTTGATGTACCGCCTGTAGAGTAAATATTAAATTTTTTTTTTATTAAAAAATTTGCAAAAACATCTAGGTCTGTCTTATCGTAAACACTAATTAATACATTTTTATACTTAAACATTATGAAAATTTTTATTTAATTCGTTCGTTGCATCTATAAGGTTTTCTTGCTTAAACAGATATGAACCTGCAATTAATACATTTGCGCCTGCATTAATACATAAGGGTCCAGTTATATTATCTACCCCTCCATCAACTCCAATATCAAGAGTAAGTTTTTTTTCTTGGGATAACTTCTTAATCTCTTCTACTTTGAGAAGTTGATTATTCATAAAAGATTGGCCACCAAAACCAGGCTCGACTGTCATCACAAGCGCCTGGTCTATTAAATCTATAAATGGTGTTATGGTATTCCAGTCAGTATTGGGCTTAATAGCTAGACCAGACTTTAAACCTTTAGATTTTATATATTGCAAATTCCTTTCTATATCCTCATCAATTTCTATATGAAAAGTAATAATATCAGACCCAGCATCAATATAATCTTGAAGAAATTTATCAACACGATTGATCATTAAATGAACATCAAAAGTCTTATTAGTATATTTTCTTATGTCTGAAATAAATTTTGGACCAAATGTTAGATTGGGAACAAAATCTCCATCCATAACATCCAAGTGAATATAATTTGCGTCTGATTGGTCAAAATCTTTTATAATTTTTTCCATGTTAGAAAAAGGACCACCAAGTATAGAGGGCGCTAAAATAATACTCATTGACTAGACTTTTTTCTGTAATGCAGATATGAAAAAGGAGTCAGATCCACCATAATCTTTAAAGGAGAGAGGGTTAATAAAATATCCATCATTTTTTTTTAATAGTTTATCAGATTTTAAGTTAATTGTATTAAAATCAGTATTTTTTTTTAAAAATTTATCAATTACTTCAATCGTCTCAATAGAGTGAAAAGAACACACCATATAAATAATGATACCATTTTCATCAACAAGAGATGAGGCCTTTTCTAACATTTTTAATTGTAAAATTTGTTTATCTTTTAATGCCATTTCTTTAATTTTAAATGAAACATCTGGATTTCTTCTAAATGTTCCAAGAGAGGAACATGGAGCGTCTAAAAGAATGCAATTAAATTTTTCTTTAGGTTGATAGGTTAAAAAATTATCTTCTTGAATTTTTAATTTTAAGTTAAGACGGTTAGTATTCTCATAAAATTTATTAATTTGATCTTTATTATTATCAAGTGAAGTTACCTCACATCCAAAAGAAGATAAAAGAAAGCTTTTCCCTCCTGGAGCAGCGCAGCAGTCCAAAATTTTTTTTCCTTTTACTAAATGTCTGACTGATCTAATGCATTCATAATTTCCAATATCTTGTACCCATGATTTACTTAGCAAGTCATCAAAATTTTGGAGAACAGATACCCTTGAATCATACATAGCCTCTACATCATCATCGTATGATATTTGATAGTTGGTAGGTTTTTTATTTAAGGTTTCAAAAATATAATCGTATATTTTCCTACTAGAATAAATTTTAATAAGCTGCTTTTTAAATTCACTATCAACCATATGTGTTTCCATATTTTTTTGAAGATTATCTTTTTCACTTAGGATTTTTCTAAGTAGTGCATTTATAAATCCTGATATTTTATAAGATTTACCAAATTCAACTGCATCATGGACAATAGCATGATCAGGTTTTTTAGAAAAAAAAATCATAATTATAGCAATTTGAATTATAATAATACCGTCAGGATGTGATTTTTTATGAGAAAATTTTTTAGTAATTTCTAAAGTATTCAAGTATTTTCTATAATATTCTTGTACGGTTAAAAAAATAAAAGATCTTTTTATTTCATCAAACCCTTGGATAGCGTTATCAACACTTTGGCCTTTATTGATTTTTTGAATAGCGTTAAATACATTAACGATATCAGGGTTCTTAGTTTTGTTTGTATCCGACAACAAGCGACTCTACCACATCAGGATCAGCAAGTGTTGAGGTATCTCCTAGTTGATCAGATTCATTAGAAGCTATTTTTCTTAAAATTCTTCTCATAATTTTTCCTGATCTGGTTTTAGGTAATCCCGGAGAAAATTGAATTTTATCAGGGGTTGCAATAGGACCAATCTTGCTTCTAATCCAATTGATTAATTCTTTTCTTAGTTCTTCTGAAGTTTCAACCCCAGTATTTGTTGTAACATATGCATAAATGCCTTGCCCTTTTATATCATGAGGATATCCCACAACAGCAGCTTCGCTCACAAGCTCATGCTCTACAAATGCACTTTCTATTTCAGCTGTTCCTAAAAGGTGACCTGAAACATTAATACAATCATCCACTCTTCCCGTGATCCAGTAAAATCCATCTTTATCTCTTTTACATCCATCCCCAGTAAAATATTTACCCCTAAATTGTGTGAAGTATGTCTCAATAAATCTTTTGTGATCTCCATAAACTGTTCTCATTTGTCCAGGCCAACTATCTTTCATGCACAGCTTTCCCTCACATTCTCCTTCTAAAATATTACCATCATCATCAACAATTATTGCTTCAATTCCAAAATAAGGCTGTCCAGCACTACCTGGTTTTAGTTTACTATTTCCTGGTATAGGAGATATCAAATGTCCACCAGTTTCAGTTTGCCACCAAGTGTCTATAACAGGACATCGATTCTTTCCAACAACCTCGGCGTACCAGTTCCAAGCCTCAGGATTAATTGGTTCTCCTACAGTGCCTAAAATTCTCAGTGATGAAAGAGAACATTGATTTACAAAATCATTTCCTTCTTTCATAAGAGCTCTAATAACAGTGGGAGCGGTATAGAAAATATTGACTTGATGCTTATCGCAAATTTGCCAAAATCTTGAAAAATCTGGATAGTTAGGAACCCCTTCAAAAAGAAGCGTCTGTGCCCCATTTGTTAAGGGACCATATAGAGAATAAGAATGACCGGTAATCCATCCCGCATCAGCAGTGCACCAATAAACATCCCCCTCATGGTAATCGAAAGAGTATTTGTGAGTGAAAGAGGCATAGACCAAATATCCACCCGTGGTGTGGAGCACGCCTTTGGGTTTTCCAGTAGACCCTGATGTATATAAAATAAACAAAGGGTCTTCTGCGTTCATAGGTTCACATTCGCAAACATCACTAACAGAGGCTAGCATTTCATTTAAAGAGTAGTCTTTTTCTTTGAGAATTTTTTCTTGAGTACTTGTGTAGCTGATAACTAAAGTTTTTATATCTTCATCACATTTTTCAAGAGCGGAGTTGATATATTTTTTTAGCGGAATAATTTTTCCTCCCCTCACTCCTTCATCGGCTGTAATAACAAATTTCGAATTACAGTCTTGAATACGTCCTGCAATTGACTCGGGCGCAAACCCACCAAATATAACTGAATGGACAGCACCAATTCTTGCGCAAGCAAGCATTGCAAATGCAACTTCAGGTATCATTGTTAAATAAATTGTAACTCTATCGCCTTTCTTCACACCCATATTTTTTAGAACATTGGCAAATTTACTTACTTCTTTTTGAAGTTGTAAGTAAGTATAAGTTTTAGATTGATTAGGATCATCTCCCTCCCAAATGATAGCAATATTATTTGGATTTTTTTCAGCATGGCGATCAACAGCGTTATAGCAAACATTGAGTTCGCCGTCCTCAAACCACTTGATTGAAATATCATCATAAAAATTGGTATTTTTTACTTTTGTAAATTCTTTAGACCAAGAAATATGCTCTTTGGCTACTTTGGACCAAAATAATTCTTTATCCTGAAAGGACTCTTGATACATCTCGTTAAATTCATCTTGAGTTAGTAAAGGCTTTTTGAGAGGAAATTCTTTAATCATTGAGAGGACATCTTAATAATTTTTTGCCATTGTTTCAATGTTACTGGCATCACGCTTAAGCGTGATTGCTTAACAAGTGAGAAGTCATCAAAAAAAGAATCTTCCTTGATTTGATCAAGTGTAACATCAGGAAGGCTTTTCATATACGTGACATCTACCATACCAAATCTTGCCTTAGGGTCTGTTGGATCAGGATAGTATTCCTTTGTAACTTTTACAATTCCTTTGATAGCTCTTTCTGAAACTGAATGATAAAAAAAACATTCATCACCTTTCTTCATAGCTTTTAAATTATTTGATGCTTGATAATTTCTTACTCCATCCCAATGAGTTGTTTTATCTTTTTTTTGCTGATCCCAAGACCAAGTGCCAGGTTCAGATTTGATAAGCCAATAAGATTTTTTCATAAGAATTTTATAATAAATTTATTATTAAAGTTTAGAAGTAATAAATTTTAAACCAAAGCCTACCTGTTATTTAATAAAGCTTTCATTAATTAAAATATTTGGTGTTGGCCTGATACTATAATTATTTTTCTTCAAGTTCACAGTTTTAGCCAATTCAAGCGCATTCCATCCAATCATTGCTGCATTATCAGTACACAAAGATAAGGGAACTTGATAAAAATTCATTTTCTTTTCATTAACAAATTCTTTTAAGTCTTTATTAATAATTTTATTTGCGGCCACTCCTCCACATATAGAAAAGTCTTTAACTGTAATATTTCTTTTATCTAATAGATCAATAGCATTACTAATTTTTATTTTTAATATGTTTGAGATAGACTTTTGAAAAGAGGATGCAAAATTTTTTCGAAAGACTTTCGTATCAGTATGAGACTCTATGATTTTTATAGCCGATGTTTTGAGACCTGAAAATGAAAAATTACAGTTCTTAGTTTTAGTAAGAGGCTTTGGTAAAATAAAAGCATTAGCATCACCGCCTATTGCTAACGCTTCAAGTGCTGGACCACCAGGATAGCCCAGCCCCATAAACTTGGCGACTTTATCAAAACACTCTCCTGCTGAGTCATCAATTGTAGAACCTAATATTTGAAATTTTTTTTCAGATTTAATGAGTACGATTGCTGTATTACCACCAGAAACAAGAAGACATAGATAAGGAAACTGAATCTTTGCAATTATACGTGGTGATAATAAATGGGCTTGTAAGTGGTTGATAGGTATCAGAGGCTTATTGAGAGCAATGGCTATACCTTTAGCAATGCTAGAACCAACTATTAGTCCTCCAATTAATCCAGGTCCATATGTTGCTGCTATACAATCAACTGTTTTTAATTGTTGAGGTGATATATTTTTTAAAATCACATCCATGATATCTAAATGTTGTCTGGCAGCCATTTCTGGTACAACTCCGCCGAAGTCCTTATGAAATTTTTGATGATTAATGGTCTGTATATACTTGATTTTCTTAAAACTATCGACAATTGCTATAGATGTGTCGTCACAAGAACTTTCTATTGCTAAAACTTTCATTATTATAAAAATATAGATTCTAATTCATGAGCGACAATAAAAAAATTCCAACTAATTCTAGTTTTTTAAAAAGAAACTTTTTTATAATAGTTTTTATAGCAGTTTTAGTTATAGGTGGAGCCTATTTATATTTAAATAATAAGAATTTCATACAAACCATTACAAAGGCTGATCCAGTAATAGAGCCAGTTATAGAAGCAAAAAAGATCAACCCTAATAAAGATTTAGAAATGAAAGTGGCTAATCTCGAAAGATTAATTCTAGAATTGTCCTCAACTATGGAGGACGTTCAAACCAAAAATTCTGAACCAGTCATTGTTCAGCCCCAGCAAAATATTATTGAAGTAAAAGATTTAGATGCATACGAATTATTAAAAAGTATGAATTTAATTTTACTCAATATCGATGATCAACAAATTAGAAATAGCAATGTTACAAAACTTCAAAGTCAGTTTATGTTTTTTACTGAGCCTAGACTTCAGTCACTTTTATCATTGCCAGATAGTACTTTTCTACAGCAACAATTATCAAAAAATGAAAATCGTTTTATTAAAGAAGAGTTTTTAAAAAATACTAAATTAAATGGGTTTAAAAATATTGTAGAAAATATTTTCCAAATATCTGTCGCCAGAACATCCTCTTCTTCAGTAGGATTATTTATGTCAGCAATAGAGAATAAAAACTACTTAAGTGCAGTTATTAGCTATGAAAATCTCACTGCCAATCAACAAGCCTTTTTTAAAGAAACTTATCAAATAGCAAAATCTTATGAAGAACAAAAATCTTTTTTGGAGAATTTATTTTAAATGATAAGGTTTTTATTAATTGTTTTACTATTATTGATTGGCTATGCATCTTTATTTTATATCTTTAATGGTCAGGAGGATTTAGCTATTGTTCTAGGATTGTGGCAGCTTGAAATCCCTATGGTGCAAGCTATTATTATTATTCTCTCAATATTACTAGTTATAACTTTCTTTATATATTTAATATTTAAAATTATTGTTTACCCAAGATCTTTTTATTCTAAATATAAGACTTCAAGAGAGCAAAAAGGCTTACATTTTCTAAGACAAACATTATTAGCAATAACAGAAGGAAATACTGAAGAGGCCACGAAGAGTCATAAACAATTTAAGAAATATTTAGGTAAAGATCCTTTAAATAAAATACTTCAATCCCAGATCAAAAAATCCAAAGAGCTCAAGATCGTTAATGTTGAAAAGGGTTCTGATTAGCTAAGAAAAATAATAGCGGCACCTATGCACGTTATTAATGCACCAAATACAGACAAATGTCCTGAGTAGTTTTTTGTAGCAATCCATAAAAATGGAATAATCATAATGGGCATAGTACTTGAAAGCGCTGAAACAACTCCTGGATTTCCTTCCTTTAAAGCAATTATAAAAAGAGTCATACCAATTCCCATGCCTGTCACACCACAAAAAATTGCTATAGATGTTTGCTTATAATTTCTCATCTTTTTTAAGAGTCCCATTTTTGGTAAAAATATAAAACTTATCAGCATTCCAACTGCCGCAATTAATACCCGCAAATAAGAAATCGTTACCGGGTCGGTATTAATTAGAATAGGTTTCATAATAATAATTCCTATCGCTTGACACACTGCTAGTCCTATACCTGCATAGAGACCAACTAGTTTGTTTCCTTGGATATTTTCTAGATCGTCATTTTTGATAGTTTTATTAAATTGAATAGCAACAATGATGCCAAAAAAAATTAAACCACATCCTAAAAGTTGATAAAAATTCGGAAGAGCGTTCAAAAATATATCTGCCATTAAAATTGTACAAGGGATTTGAATAGAAAATAATAAAGCCTCGCGACGTGGACCTAGCCTTTTTAAACATATATAAAGAAAAGTATCTCCAATCACTATTCCAATAATTGAAGAGAGCGCGATAGCAAGTATTATAGAACTCTCAAAATAAATGGGACTCCAATTAAAATACGCGTACGGAGTAAATATAATTATAATTCCAAGTAAACGTAAAAAGTTAAAATTATAACTTCCAAAATATCGAACCGCCCTAGTACTAATCAAACCTGTTAAAGACCAAATTGCAGCAGCGCTAAGTGCAAAGATATAGCTAATCACCAGCAGATATTAGAGAAGAATTCTTTTTAAAAAAGGAGTTTAAAATATAAAAGGGAGAGCATTAAATCTCTCCCTTTTTTTAATCTAGTGTTATTTATGTTTATCTTCTTTGGCCAAATAATCTTAGTAGCATTAAAAATAAATTGATAAAATCAAGATACAGAGTTAACGCTCCCATGATAGCAGTCTTTGTTGCCATTTCAGCACTTGTTGAATAATACATAGACTTAATTTTTTGTGTGTCATATGCGGTTAAGCCAACAAATACAAGTACACCGATACATGAAATCACAAATTCCATCATTGTACTTTTCATAAAGATGTTAACAACACTTGCAATAATGATGCCTATTAGTCCCATCATTAAAAAAGATCCGAGTTTTGTTAAATCTCTTTTTGTTGTATAGCCATAAATACTCATGGCGGCAAAAACACTACAAGTTATAAAAAACACTCTAGTAATACTTGCTCCAGTATAAAGTATAAATATGTATGACATAGAAAGTCCCATTACAGCGGCAAAAGCCCAAAAAGTCATTTGTGCTGCAGAATTTGACATTTTTTGCATTCTAGCTCCAAGAAAGAATATAAATCCTAAAGGGGCTAACATCACAACCCATTGAAGGGCTGATCCATAAATTGCATTCATAAGCGCAGGAGACTGAGAAGCAGTCCAAGCTACAAGTCCACTAATTGCTAAACCAGAAGTCATGTAATTATAAACTTTTAGCATGTACTCTCTCAAGCCTTGGTCAATTGTATTTGACTCTGCTTGTGAATAAGTATTTTGTCGAAGGTCTACCATTGTTTCTCCTTATATATAATACAAATATGGCTATTAACTTGATTCATTTCAAGTAAAACCGTATGAATATTTCATGAAGTTTAAAAAACTCAGTAAAACAGACATTGATGTGAGCCTTATTTGTCTTGGAACTATGACTTGGGGTGAGCAAAATTCACAAGAGGAAGCTTTTGAGCAAATGAATTATTCTGTCGAAAACGGAATTAATTTTTTTGATACTGCTGAACTTTATGCAGTTCCTCCTAAAGCTGAGACTTATTCAAAAACTGAGACAATGATTGGGAATTGGTTCCAAGAGAAGAAAAATAGAGATCAAATTATTTTAGCCACAAAAATTTCTGGGCCCGGCCTTACTTGGATACGCGGTGGGGGGATGCAATATAATCAGGAAAGTATTTCTAAAGCAATTGAAGGCAGTTTAAAAAGGTTACAAACAGATTATATCGATCTTTACCAATTGCATTGGCCTGAGCGAACTACGAATTTTTTTAGCAAACTGGGATATCGTCATGACCAAAAAGAAGAGGAGTGGAATAGTTTTGAATCTATTCTAACAATATTAAAAAAATTTGTTGAACAAGGAAAGATACGTCATATAGGATTGTCTAATGAAACCCCTTACGGTTTGACAAAATATTTAAATCTCTCAGAGGCATTAAATTTACCAAGAGTTGTTTCAGTTCAAAATCCTTATAGTTTAGTTAATAGAACTTACGAAGTAGGCATGGCAGAAATTTCAATACGTGATCAAGCAGGTCTTCTCGCATATTCTCCTCTAGGATTTGGAGTTCTCAGTGGTAAATATCTAAATGATCAGATGCCCGAAGGGTCTAGATTAAAATTATTTGGAGATAGTTTTCCAAGATATCAAGGGACAAGAACTTCTAAAGCAGTGCAAGAATATTTTCATATTGCAAAAAAACATAATTTATCTCTAACACAAATGTCATTAGCTTTTGTTAATCAACAAGAATTTGTCACTTCAAACATTATAGGTGCTACAACGATTGACCAGTTAAAAGAAAATATTGAATCTGTAAACATTGTTTTAGATCAAGAAGTATTCAAGGAAATCAATGCTGTTCATCATGAAAATCCAAATCCTGCTCCATAAATGAGCAACTGGGACAAAAATAAACAAGGCGCTCTCAATAAAATTTTTACTTTTAAAAACTACAGACAAAGTTTTTCTTTTGTATCACAAGTCGCATTATTGGCTGAAAAATATAACCATCATCCTAAAATGATATTAGAATATAATCGTGTGGAAATTGAATTGATATCTCACGATAAAAATGTTGTTACACAAAGAGATATAGATTTAGCTGAACAAATAGATAAGATTTAGCGAATGATTTATTTCATTGGTATCCCCGGCTTAATCCCTTTTTATCTTTGTTTCTATAATATTGATTTAATATTTCTTGAATTTAATAAAGAAATGTTTGTTACCTATTCAAGTGTAATTTTATCTTTTCTGGGCGCAGTATATTGGGGGCTATATTTAAACAGTAAAAATAAAGTTGCAATTATATTTAGCGTAACTCCTTGTGTGTATGCATTTTTCGTACTCGCATATGATTTAAAATTTGAGTTAACACTTTGGTATCTGATGCTTGGATATCTAATAGTGCTTGGTTTTGATTTTTTCTTTTATTTCAGAGAAAAGATTATCAAAACAGATTATTTTATTTTAAGACTGATGCTTACGACAGGAATAATGCCAGCTCATTTATTCTTTGTAATTTAACTAGTGAAAAAATTTAATATTTTAGAGAACTTACCTGAGAACTTAATTTTTCCATCAGTATAAGCAAGACCTATGCAACCTGTAGTTTGGTGACCAACTGGCTTATGATCGTGATCCTCATCTCTTGTTTGAACAGAACCCTCGTGATACTCACCATACTCATCGCTATATGAACCATGCAGTACTAAAAAATTTTCTTTGCCCTCATGAGTATGCTGTGGAATTGATCCACCGGGCATGACATGAATTAATTCTAATTTATCTCCTTCAGCAGAAGGTGTAAGCATCGCAACTTTAACATCTGAATAATTCTTCCATTTAACTTTTTTATTAGAAAGATAATCTTGAAGAACAACGGGTAAGTTGTTGTAAAATGGATCAGTAATAACGTGTCTCTTTTGTCTGTTAGAAGACTTAATAGAGGCGAGAGTTTTTTTCCATACGTTTTTTCGAAGAGCTCTTGGTTCAGCTTTATTTAGCAGATAACCTGAAATTTCATTTCTAATAAAGTTAAAAGTATTTCCTTCTGTTGAGCTCTCTGCCACACACTGTTGGAAAAGAAGCTTGGCTGGAGTCACGGAAGGTTGAGCCATAATATCTAACATGATTTACTAATTAATACCTAAATTCTTAATATTTGGATCATTTGATTTGTTGTCTTTTTCAATGCGATCTCTAATTTTTTCCATAGCAAGTCTGATACGGGATTTAATCGTTCCTAGGGGAATTTTTGTTATTTCTGCGATTTCTCCATGAGATTTTTCTTCGATAAAGTTCATTTTGAGTAAATCGAGCTGTTCTTTTGGAAGGTCATCAAGGTACTTATTGAGAATTTCAAATCTTTGATCATGCTCAATATCTTCTTCTAACTTTGGCTCTACGGGAGGGAGAATGGCTGTATCAATATTTTCTAAGACAGCTTTTCTGGACTTTCTAAGAATATCAATTTTCTTGTTACGAGCGATTGTGTATATCCAAGTACTAGGTGATGCTAATTTTGGGTTATAAAAATCAGCTTTTGTCCAAATAATAGTCATGGTTTCTTGAATTACTTCTTCTGCTACAGACTCCTCTGCTCCTGAAGACATCAAAAAGGATTTTAATCGCGGTCCAAAATAGTCAAAAACCATTTTAAAAGACTTCATGTCTTGATTTTTAGATATTTGATCCAGAGCGCCAATAAAAGGGTTCTTTTCTTTTGATCTAGTTTTTTTCATGTTAAGTTGACTTATTGTCCATTAATTAGACTTAAAAATCAATTTCAATTGCTATATATTAATTTTTGAATGAAACAGATTCTTATAACTTTAATTTTTTTTTTAAACTTTAATTTAGCTTTCTCAGCAGAGGAAAAAGGTATTTGGTCTCAAAAAAAAATTAGCAATAACGCATGCGCCATTTATCAATTCCCAGTTGATGAAAAGGGTAATTATACAAAAAGAGGCCAGGCAGTCTTTTTCGTTATTAAAGAATCCAACGCTATGTATGTAAGAGCAGATGCTGGTTATACATATGATGAAAAAAAATATATTAAAGTCTCAATTGATGGAAGTAACTTTCAATTTTTTGGTGACGGAGATACAGCATGGTCTATGAAAGATGATAGGACTGTAATTGAATCCATGAAAGCTGGAAAAAAAATGACAGTTGTTGGGTTTTCTTCAAGAGGAACAGAAACAACAGATACTTACTCTCTCATTGGATTTACAAAATCTTATAATAACCTAAAAGAAAGCTGCTAATAAAAAAAAATGAAAAAAAAGATTGTTTTGGCCTACTCAGGGGGCCTTGATACTAGTGTAATTTTAAAATGGCTACAGACAGAATATGATGCAGATGTTATTTGTTATGCTGCAGATTTAGGCCAAGGGGCAGAATTAACAGAAGCTAAAGCTAAAGCAAAAAAATTAGGTGCTAAGAAAATTTATGTTGAAAACCTAAAAGAAGAATTTGTCAAAGATTACGTTTTTCCAATGTTTCGTGCCAATAGTATTTATGAGGGCGAATATCTTTTAGGAACTTCTATTGCTCGACCATTAATCTCCAAAAGACAAATTGAAATTGCAAAACAAGAAAAAGCTTATGCGGTCTCTCATGGGGCAACGGGTAAAGGTAATGATCAAGTGAGATTTGAATTATCATATTATGCTCTTGCGCCTAATATCAAGGTTATAGCTCCTTGGAGAGAATGGGATCTAAATTCAAGAACCAAACTTTTAGAATTTGCAGCAAAAAATAAAATTCCTATTATGAAGCATAATAAAACAGAATCCCCATATAGTGTTGATGCTAATGTTTTGCATAGATCAGCAGAGGGTAAGGTTTTAGAGAACCCTTGGAACAGACCTCCTGAAAATGTTTTTGGTATTTCAAAAAGTCCAAAAGACGCTCCCGATAAAGAAACAATCATAACAATTGATTTTAAAAATGGAGATCCTATTGCTCTTAATGGCAGAAAATTAAGTCCATTTAATTTATTAGAAAAACTCAATCAATATGGTGCCAAGAATGGTATTGGACGAGTTGATATTGTTGAAAATCGTTATGTGGGTATTAAATCAAGAGGCGTCTATGAAACTCCAGGGGGAACAATATTGCTTAAGGCACACCGCGCTATAGAGAGTATAACCCTAGATCGAGAAGAGGTATTTACAAAAGATGAACTCATGCCCAAGTATGCTCGTTTGGTTTATAACGGATATTGGTTTGCACCAGAAAGAGTTATGATTCAAAAAGCAATTGATGCTACGCAAAAGAGAGTGAATGGACAAGTAAGAGTAGCTCTTTACAAGGGTAATGTAATTGTCATTGGAAGAAAATCCCCTAATAGTTTATATGACGAAGACCTTGCAACCTTTGAGTCTTCTAATTACGACCAAAGAGATGCAGAAGGCTTTATCAAGCTCAATGCCTTAAGACTCAAAAAAAATAAAATGAAATTTTAATTTCTATAACGGGTTTTTATTTAACTAACTGTTCCCCTAGGATCATCCAAACCTGCATGACGATAAGCCGAAGTCACAGTATTTCTTAACAAGCATGCAATTGTCATTGGACCCACTCCACCTGGTACAGGAGTAATGGCAGAACTTTTTTCAAACACATCGTTATAATCAACATCTCCCACAAGCTTCGTGCCTTCACTACCATCAGGTTTTTTTGAAGGAATTCTATTAATACCAACATCAATAATCACGGCGTCATCTTTGATCCAATTAGATTTTATCATTTCAGGCCTTCCAACTGCTGCCACAATAATATCTGCTTTAGAGCAAAGGGCTTCAATGTCTTTTGTTCTTGAATGAACTATGGTTACTGTACATGACTCCTCAATAAGAAGTTGAGACATAGGTTTTCCTACAATATTAGATCTACCAATGACTACGGCATTCATACCGCTTAAGTTAGGTACAGTATCTTTTAAAAGTAAAAGAGATCCTAATGGAGTGCAGGGAATAAATGCTTGTTTAAGCATTTCTCCACCAATTGAAAGACGACCAGCATTGATCGCATGAAAACCATCAACATCTTTTTTAACATCAATAGCATCAATAACAGCTCTTTCATCAATTTGTTTTGGAAGCGGAAGCTGTACAAGAATTCCGTGCACACTTGAGTCGTTATTTAATTCTTCAATTACCTTAAGAAGGGTGGCCTGATCAGCCGTGTCTTCCATTTTAAAATCTTTAGTTTTGATATTACATTCTGCGGCCATTTTTGTTTTAGCTCCGACATAAACTTTACTTGCTGGGTTTTCTCCAACAAGAACAACGGCAAGGCAAGGTTGAACCTCTTTACTTTTAAATAAATTATCAGAGTCTTCTTTTACTTGGTTTCTAATTTTTTGGGCAAATTCTTTGCCATCGATAATTTTTGTCATAATCAAGGTCTCCTAAATAGTTTCTAACTTATGGGCCAATACTCTATGAGTAAATCTTTCAATAAGTAAATAATTAAAATTAATAAAACAGGTGCTATATCAATCCCACCTAAATTAGGAATATATCTTCTGATATAATCTAAAGGGGGATCTGTCATTTTTTTTAATCCATCGAATAACCTAATCAAAAACATATTATCATAAGAGAGAACTTTAAAATGAAATAGCCATGAGAGCACTACGTATGCAAAAATTAAAAGTGTGTAAAAATCTACAATTCTTAATAAAAACACGAGCAGAGAATTCATGGATAGAAAATATAAAACTTTATTAAGATCGTCTATTAAATAAGAAATTTCGACAGCGCTCTGATGATGGATTTGTGAAGACTGTGTCAGGATGCCCTGCTTCCTCTACTAAGCCGTCGTGTAAGAAAATTACTTTATTAGATACTTTTTTAGCAAATTCCATTTCATGAGTCACAACTAACATAGTTTTACCATCGTCTGCTAATTTTCTCATTACTCCTAAAACCTCATCAACTAACTCGGGATCGAGTGAAGATGTAGGTTCATCAAACAATAAGATCTCTGGAGAGATAGCCAGAGCTCTCGCGATTGCAACACGTTGCTGCTGACCACCTGATAAATGAATAGGATAGCTATTGGCTTTATCTTGAATCCCAACTTGCTCCATTAGAACCAAAGCCTCATCTTCTGCATCTTTTCTCTTTTTACCAAGCACGTGAATTGGTGCTTCAATAATATTTTCTAAGATTGTCATATGAGACCAAAGATTAAAGCTTTGAAAAACCATTCCCAATTTTTTTCTAATTTTAATAATATTACCCTGAAGTTCTTTACCAGGTTTTTCTAAATTTTCTTTTGCACAATCAATTTCATGCCCACATACATTGATTGTCCCGTGATTAGCATTTTCTAAAAAGTTAACACATCTAAGTAGCGTGCTTTTGCCTGAACCAGAACTCCCTATTATGCTTATTACATCACCTTGACTAGCATTTAGATCTATGCCTTTCAAAACTTTATTATCACCAAAGCTTTTTTCTAGGTTCTTAATTTTAAGTATATTCATTGGAAAGCATTTTAACTTTAATAAATAATGATAATAGTATTTTATTTTAACTTGATGTTAAAAAATAGTCTTTAATACCAATATCAACTAACTTTGAAATGACCTCAAACACACTATCTTTGTGAGTTGGCCCAACTAAAATACGATAGTAAATTGGTTCTGTAATAAGCGTTGGCTCGACGATAACGTTCTCACCAATTTTTTTTGAAATGTCCTCAGCTACTTTATTTGAAACATTCTCGCTTTGAAATGCCCCTATTTGTATAAAAGCAGCTTGGTCAGATTTATAAGCTGTAATAGCATTCAACTTACTTGAAAGAGTATCTGTTAATGTTGCCATTAAAACACTCTTATTGGGAATAGGTTTTTTCTTAATTTGTAAGTTATCAACTTTCTTTTGAAGATCTGCATTGACAGATGAAGACAAAGTCTCTTGTTTTATATTAATTTCCTTTTGCACTGATTCAACAACTGCATTGGCAATAATACTTACTTGATTTATTTCTGTAGTCACCGTATCAACATTTTCTTCAATGACCAATGTCTCACTTTCATTTTTTGTTACAATTAATTCTTTATCTATCTTTGATTTATTACCAACATAATACTTTGTAGCAGTTCTTTTCTTTTGAAATTTAAGCTCAAATAATTCTTGTACCCGGATTACATCGTTGCTTACTTCAATACTTATCTCTAATGATTCAATTCCATCAGGACTTGTACCGATAAATTTTCTCTCCGTTGGTATAAAAACTAACCAATTTGGAAGAGGCATGCCATTAGCTTGTCTTACTCTGTAACGAACTTTTCCAGGCCCACTTAAGTAAAAAGTTTGAGGTGAAAATGAAAACTCAGAAAAGTAGGGATCTAAAGGAAGGTTATAATTAACAGAACGTTTGTAATCTATATCAGTAAATATGGCTGATTTTTTCTTGAATACAGGATCTTGTTCATTTATTGGTATAGCAACTTCAGCGTAATACTTTTTACCCCATCTTCCTAAAGATTCATTAATAAAAGACGCTAGATCTTTCTCTGAAAAATTTCCAATATTATCTGGTGTAAAATCCATTCCAATAGAGGCGTAAATTGTTCCAAGACTATATTGTAGCTCTGCGTAGGCAATATCATGTCTGAGCTTTGCTACAAGCATACTGGCCTCTTCTCTAATTACTTCCAATTCGCCGAAGCGAGAAATTTTTTGAGCATTTTTAATTTGTTCATTAATTCTTTCAGAAACATTTAAATAATGACGAGCGTTGCTATACTCTCTCATTGATTGAGCATAATTAATATTTGATAAATGTACTTGAGATAGAACTGCCATCGATAGCGCTAAACGCTGTTCTTCAATTACGGTTTGGCTTGCTTTGGCAGCTTTTTTTGTTAAAGGTGCTTTAAAAATATTTAATAAATTCCCACCTATTTGAGACCCAAATTCATAATTAGATTTGTTCAATAGATACTTATTAGAGTTATAATTCCATGTTGAATTAAACTGTAGAGAAGGCATAAGCGCTACCATTGATGCCCTGACTTCCTCTGACGAAATTCTTTTTAGATATCGACTTTCCATTAACTCTGGTCTTGCAAATAATGCAGCTTCTTCCATTGTCTCCAAATCTATATTGAGCTCTGTTAAAGGAGTTTCAGTTTTAATTAATTTGTATTCCGTTCCTGGTAATAAACCCATTAGTGTTGAAAGCTCAGTTCGTGCACTCATTAGTGAACGTTGTTGCGAAAGCAATATTTGTGCTACATCCAATAATTCTTTTTGATAAAGAAGAGCATCCATTGGAGAAGATAAAAGTAACTCTTCGATATATTCAAAATCCTCTAGCGCAATATTAACACGATCCATTAAAGGATAAATTTCTGCCAATAGTTGATCTGCAGCAAGCGTTTGCCAATAAGAATAAATAACTTCTCGTGTAATATTTTGAATAGCTTTTCTTTCCATTTCTTTGGCAATCAGATACTTGTCAGCATTTTGCCCAGCTCTAATATAAGACAAACCAAAGTCGAGAGCGTTCCAAGTAAATCCTATGTCAGTTGTAGTTGTACTTTTATCTTGAGATAAAGAATAAGAAGGATTGCTTGCAAGCTCAGCCGGCTCTTGCCCTGTCATAGTAACACTGGTAGACCCAGGATTTCTTCCTAAATTTTTATATCCAGCATCAACAGCAAATTTAGGCAACATATCGAATTGTGTTAACTCAATCTGGTCATTACTAAGAGCAGACTCCATAATTTTAACTCTAAGATCTCTGTTGTTTTTAATGGCAAAAGCAATGGCATCATACAAGTCAATTTCTTGGACGTTATTTTCTAACGGTGAGGTGATATTTTCTAAATCTGATTTTATATCTTTAGCTAAATCACTTTTTACTAAAGGTTCAGGCGACCTACTAGAGCATGAAATTAATAACAAGGTACTAACAACGAAAATTAATAAATATTTAGCTAAATTTTTAAACATATTGCTCCACCTTTAAAAGCAACCATATTTCATAGAATTTAAGGGCTATAACAATACATTAGTGACCCAATATGGGTCATAATTTTAAGCAATTGAGTTTTTGATGACTTATTATAGTGATGTTTTTAAAAGAACAAATAAATGTCTAAATATATGAATAATCATAAAAAAACCATTTATTCAAGGGATCCAAAAGCTTATCCTTTAATGAAGGTTCTTGAGCCAAGAATTATGTTTGATGGTGCGGCCATATTCAGTGGTCTAGATGTCTTGGATAGCCTTGAGATACAAAAAAATAATTTAGACCAGACCGATATCTCTCAACAAAGTTTAGACAACAACCAAAGTCTTTTTTCTGCAAATGTTTCAACAAGCAAAGACTTTGTATTTATTGATAAAGGGGTAAATGATTATGAGTCTCTTGTGCATTCAATTGGTTCTTCCAAACAAATCTATATTATAGACTCAAACAAAGATGGTTTCATTGAGATTCAAAATATTCTTCAAGGAAAATCTAATCTTGATAGCGTCCACTTAATTGGTCATGGTTCAGCTGGTCAAATCATTTTTGGAAACACAACTCTTAGTTCAGAAAACTTAAATCAATACACAGATGCTCTTAGAGTTATTGGTAGTGCCTTAACAACATCAGGTGATATTTTATTTTATGGTTGTAATATTGCGCAAACAGAAACGGGTGAATTACTCATTCAACAAATTGGAAATATTACTCAGGCAGATATTGCTGCCTCAACCGATCTAACTGGTAAAAATGGAGATTGGGATTTAGAGCACAAAATAGGAAGCATTGAAAGTGAGTCATTGGTCTTTGAAGAATTTAACGGAACCTTAGATAGTTATGGCGTAGATTCGATTAATTCAAATGTTGTTGCAATTCATAGTGCTACAAATTTTAAAGCCACTTGGAGTAGTGGTAGTGGTAATAATGGAGGTCAAACAGATCCCTCTTCCGATAGATTTATAATTACTATGGAGAGACAAAATATAACAAACAGTGGAGGAACTTTGGTTTTTGATCAAGCAGGAACCAATAGTACTTATACTGCGAGTTCGACAAACAAAATTAATAGTTATTTAATTTATGCCAATGATAATACAAGAGGTGATGCTTCCAGGAGAACGGCCTCAAGAGCTGGCTCCGTCACATTTGATAATGATATTCTTGGTTACTACACAGCTTGGACATCAACGATAGATAACGATTATTTGGATAAAAGCGGAGCAACCTATCCTTCAACCAGTGCCTCCAAAGTAAGTAAGCGTGCTTTTGAAGATTTTCGTACATATCAAAATACGTCAACTGATTGGGCTTACTTAACTGGAGACAAAACGATTACTTTTGGTTCATGGAATGGATACAAGGGTGACTTTATTCGTGTTATTACAAAGGCTACCCCAACTAATACAGCCCCCGTTGCCAGCTACGATTATGCTGTAATTAATGAAGATGCTAGTTTTTCTGTTTCAGATGGTGCAGGGGTAAATAAGGTAGGATATATCGATACGAGTGGAGAGAATACAGGTGATATTTTGGACTCTGATAATTCTTCATACGATGATACGGATGCAGATGGCGATACACTTACAATCACATCGGTTAGAATAGGAAGAGTAGAAAATAGTGGTACTGCCGGAACTCTTGGGCAAGCTCTAACTGGAACCTATGGTCAACTAACACTTAATGCAAATGGTAGTTACAGTTATTCTGCTAATCAAAACGCTGCAGATACCCTAGACTCAGGCGACTCTGTTTATGATTACTTCAACTATACAGTAAGTGATGGAACAGACACTGACTCAGCAGTTATTAGAATTCAAGTCAAGGGTATCAATGATGACATTACAGCTGTCAATGATTTCGATGCAGTAAATGAAGACGCAACTATTACAAGAAGTGCAAGCTCTTCCTACTCCGTAGATTACGACGATACAGACGC
>ERZ887830.761-NODE-761-length-19719-cov-7.328723_pt1 | contig 19719 bp, 15 predicted proteins | sample MGYA00521101_ERZ887830 | MGnify/ENA primary metagenome ERZ887830 (study PRJEB32303, sample SAMEA104408592) | aquatic metagenome | biome: Marine water; feature: Pelagic; material: water | place: Baltic Sea | collected 2014-06-05T16:38:00 | depth 1,762 m ... | reverse complement strand
CCAGACAGGCAACGCCTGCGCCTGATCCAATGTTACTAATCTCTGCATAATTGCCCCATACGCCTCGCCCAAATGAAAGGCGAGACCAAAAAAGCCGCATATGATCCAGATCAAAGAATTTTTGCACCGCTTCGGGCATCACGCCTGTGAATTAGACAAAAGAGCGACACGATGGATTTTCTAAGCATTGTAGAATGGATCGACGAAGCCCCCTCTGCGGCGCTGTTCGGCTTGATCACAGGTATGATCTTTGGCGTCGCGGCCCAACGTTCGCGGTTCTGCCTGCGCGCGGCCACGGTAGAATTTGCGCGCGGCAGCCTTGGCCCACGCATGTCGGTCTGGTTGCTGACCTTCTCTACCGCTCTTGTCTGGGTACAGGGCGCAGAACTGCTGGGCCTGATGCGCTCGGATGACGCGCGCATGATGGCCGTCACCGGGTCTTGGTCCGGGGCGATCATCGGCGGCTTGGTCTTTGGTGTTGGCATGGTGCTGGCGCGCGGCTGTTCTGGGCGTTTGCTGGTACTCGCGGCCACTGGCAACCTGCGGGCGCTTGTTTCTGGACTGATCTTTGCGGTCGTCGCACAGATGAGCCTGTCCGGCTGGCTCTCGCCCCTGCGCGACAAAATCGCCGCGCTCTGGATCACACCCTACGGGCGTAATGTCGATCTTTTGGCCACGTGGCCAGAGGCAACCGGGCTTGCGCTGGGGCTGGTCCTTGCAGCCATAGCGCTTGTGATGGCCCGCCAGAACCGCATTTCAGCGTCAACACTGATATTTGGCTCTGGCGTGGGCTTTGCTGTCGCGGTCGCTTGGGTGCTGACCTTCGGGCTGTCCCAAGTCAGCTTTGACCCGGTCCAAGTCGAATCCGCCACCTTCACTGGCCCTTCTGCCCATGCGTTGATGTTCCTGCTTAACCGCGGCGCGCCACTTGAATTTGACATCGGCCTGATCCCCGGCGTTTTCCTTGGTGCCTTCCTTGCCTCCCTCCTGACCCGCGAGTTCCAGTTTCAGGGCTTTCAGGACGCCGACAATATGAAACGCGCCATGATCGGCGCAGCCCTTATGGGCTTTGGCGGGATGCTGGCCGGGGGCTGCGCCATCGGGGCGGGCGTCAGCGGTGGCTCTATCTTTGACGCAACCGCATGGGTCGCCCTGACGGCCATGTGGGTCGGCGCCATGGCGACCGATTTTGTGATCGACCAGCGCCACGTTCCGTCAATGGCCTGACCCTCGGTCACGCAGGGCCAACCGCCCGCCACAGCCGCAGGCGAGGACGGGCTAAACCAGCGCCGCGCCCCGGCGCGGCTCAATTCAGTAAAAGTTCTGCGGGTCGATATCTATGGACAGGCGCAGGGAATTGGGCAGCTTTAACTGCGCCACCCAAACCGCCAGCGCAGGTTGTAGCGCGACCGATTTAGACGCCTTCACCAACAATCGCACACGGTGCCGACCCCGGATCCGCGCAATCGGCGCGGGCGCGGGTCCGTAAACCTGCGCGCCGATCTGGCGCAGCGGGCCATCGTTGCGGGCCAAGGCACTGCCCACGTCAAACACCTCTTGCACATTGGGAGAACTCAACACGATCCCCGCCATCCGCCCATAGGGCGGCACTCCCGCCAATCGACGCTCTTCAGCCTCGGCGCGCCAGAACGCCTCTTCATCCCCGCCCAGCGTGGCGCGGATCACCGGATGCTCTGGCTGAAACGTCTGCAACAAGGCCTCGCCCTTGCGCGTGCTGCGTCCGGCCCGACCGGCCACTTGGCGCATCAACTGAAACGTGCGCTCTGCGGCGCGCAAATCCGATCCTTGCAACCCCAGATCCGCGTCAATCACTCCGACCAGCGTCAGCAATGGAAAATTATGCCCCTTGGCCACCAATTGCGTGCCGATGATGATATCCGCCTCGCCATTGGCAATCGCGACGATCTGCTCTTTCATCGCGCGGGCCGAGCCAAACAAATCAGAGCTTAGCACCGCGACCCGCGCCTCGGGAAACAGATTGGCCGTCTCTTCGCCCAGCCGTTCAACGCCGGGGCCGACGGGGGCCAGACGATCCACCGCTTCGCAGGACGGGCAGGCCACGGGCATCGGTTTCGTCTCGCCGCATTGATGACAGACCAGCCGCTTTTGAAAGCGATGCTCGACCATCCGGGCGTCGCAGTGGTCACAGCCGATCTGATGTCCACAGGCCCGGCAGATCGTCACCGGCGCATAGCCGCGACGGTTGAGGAACAGCAACGATTGTTCGCCCAGTTCCAGCCGCTTGCGCACAGCGTCCTGCAACTGCGGTGAAATCCAGTGACTGCCGGGCAGATCCTCTGTCCGCATATCGATGGCGCGCATGTCGGGCATTTGTGCAGCGCCAAAACGAGAGGTCAACTCCAGCCGCGTGTATTTGCCCGCCTCCGCATTGGCCCAGCTTTCCAGCGACGGCGTGGCAGAGGCCAAAATCACCTGCGCCGAACAGATAGAGGCCCGCAGCACTGTCATATCGCGCGCATTATAAAGAACGCCGTCCTCTTGTTTGTAGGACGTGTCATGTTCCTCATCGACCACGATCAACCCAAGATCACGATACGGCAGGAACAGCGCAGAGCGTGCGCCAACGACCAGTTGCGCGCCGCCTTCACCGACCATGCGCCACGCGCGGCGCCGCTCTGTCATCGTGACACCGGAATGCCACTCTGTCGGCATCGCGCCAAAGCGCGCCTCGACCCGTTTCAGGAATTCAGCCGTCAAGGCAATCTCTGGCAACAGAACCAAGGCTTGCCGCCCGGCCTTCAGGCATTCCGCCACGGCCTCTAGATAGACCTCTGTCTTGCCGGACCCGGTCACGCCCTTCAGCAGGGTCGTGCCATACACGCCAGAGCGCACCGCCGCGCGCAGATGCCCCGCCGCGACCTCTTGGTCCTCGGCCAGATCCTTGCCGCCATGTCCGGGATCGAGATGCGGATAGGGCAGATCACGCGGGCTGTCCTCTTCGCGTACCACACCTTGTTTGACGAGGCCTTTGACGACCGAGGACGACACGCCCGCCATCTCTGCCAGTTCTGCGAGGGTAAAGGACAGCCCTCCATATTCGCTCAAAGTCGCAATCACCCGACGCCGCGCCGCAGTGTCGTGGTCTGGTGCGCCTGTGCCCAGCCGATACACCCGCTGCATCGATGGCGGATCGCCAAGACCGGGCGACCGCGTGGCAAGCCGCAGCATCGCAGGCATCGGCGTCAGAGTGTAATCTGCCGCGCGGGTCAGAAAAATCTGCATCTCTTCGCGCATCGGAACGGCATCCAACACCCGAATGACCGAACGAATCTTGGCGATGTCATAGTCGCCCTTGCCCGGCCCCCAAACCACACCCAAGACCTTGCGCGGCCCCAGCGGCACCTCGACAAACGCCCCGGTGAAACACCCCCCCTCGGGCGCTTTGTAATCAAGAACCCGGCCCAGCGGTTGCGCGGTCAGAACGCCGACCAGCATGCCTTCATCGAAATGCGACGGCAGGGTCATCGTCGCGCCTGCCCTGAGCTTGACCCCGGACAATTGGCTTTGCCACGCAGAGGCCGATTGAAATCAGGCCGCAAACGGCGCGCGGTCTGGACGCAAAAGAGCGGCACAAAAGCGAGCAAGCGCATCATGTTCATCATCATCCTCACTCTCATCCCGTTTTCGGCCTCTTTCGGTTTGCGCCATTGGATACCCGACTTCAAGCGGGCCCTTGCGGGAACTTACCTGCGAACATCGATGCCTCTCCCTGATCGCAAGCCTCATCCCAAGGCGCAACTCAGGCGTGCAAAGCGTCAAATCCATTCCGCCGGCCATGTCCAAAACGGCCCTTAACCCTTTGTTCATTAATGTGGCCACTGCGCCACCAAGGCGAGGCAAAGCTAAAGATTCACACAGTTTCCCAACAAAAGACTGGACGGATAGCACCAGAATTGGTCAGGAAGGGGCAGTGAATTTTCCGAGCCTGTGCGCGGGCATTGGAAAGATAAAAAAAGACGAGGCAGCATGAAAAGCGAAAATGCCCTGATCGCAGGCGATCTGCGCGAGCGTATAATATCGGAACCGGAAATCATTCTCGAAGACCGTGATCTGATGAGCGCGCTTATCGCGGCCAATGAAAAGATCATGGGCGGCAATATCGTCGATCTGCGCGGCATCGCGATGGAACGGCTGGAACAACGCCTAGACCGTCTCGAAGAAACCCACCGCAACGTCATCGCTGCGGCCTACGAAAACCTCTCTGGCACCAATCAGATCCACCGCGCCGTGCTGAAAATGCTCGATCCAGCCGAGTTCGAAGATTTCTTGGCGAACCTCGGTAGTGAAATCGCAGAAATCCTGCGGCTGGACGCGCTGCATCTGGTGCTGGAAAGTGCTGTGAATGCCGATGATCCGGCGGTCAAACGCCTTGGCGATGTGCTTACCGTGGCGGAACCCGGCTTTATTGACGGATATCTGACCCAAGGGCGCAATATCCCGATCCGTCAGGTGACATTGCGTCAGGTCCAGCCCGATTGCGAAATCATCTATGGCGAGGCGACCGACTGGATCCGATCCGAGGCCTGTCTGCGCCTCGATCTTGGCAATGGGCGCCTGCCCGGCATGTTGGTCTTTGGATCCGAAGACCCCCATCAGTTCAAGCCAACCCATGGCACCGACCTTTTGACCTTCTTCGCTGGTGTCTTTGAACGCGCCATGCGTCGCTGGTTGTCGTGAGCGCCCGGACTGCTGCCAACAAACTGCCTGCTGCCACAGTAACCCTGTCCCCTGCCCTGCTCGATGCCCTGAAAACCTGGCTGGACCAGTTGCGCGCCCTCGATGGTGCAGCCAAGAACACATTAACCGCCTATCAGACCGATATACTTGGCTATCTGGCCTTCCTCACCCGGCATTTCGGCGACAGCACCGGGATCGCACCCCTGACCCGCGTCAAGGTCAGCGACATGCGCGCCTGGATGGCCAGCGAGCGCGCGCGCGGCGTCTCTGCCCGGTCTCTGGCCCGGTCTCTGTCGGCGGTGAAAACCTTTACCGCGTGGCTGGCAGAGCGCGAAGGCTTTGACGCCACCGCCGTTCTATCCACGCGCAGCCCCAAGTTTCAGAAAAAGCTACCCCGCCCGCTTAGCGAGGACGCGGCGCGCGCGATGATCGACACGGTCGAGTTGCAGTCGATGAAATCCTGGGTCGCCGCCCGTGACATGGCCGTAATAACGCTGCTTTACGGCTGTGGCCTGCGAATTTCAGAGGCACTGGGCCTGACCGGGGCCGATTTCCCTTTGCCTGATACCCTGCGCATCACGGGCAAGGGCGACAAAACCCGCATCGTCCCGGTACTGCCGGCCGCAAAGCAGGCGGTTGCCACCTACATTCGCCTCTGTCCACATCCTATGGAACATGACGCCCCTTTGTTCAGGGGCACGCGCGGCGGAACGCTCAATCCCCGGATCGTGCAAAAAACGATGGAAATGGCGCGGATGCAACTTGGCCTGCCCGCAACTGCGACGCCGCATGCCATGCGCCATTCTTTCGCGACTCACCTGCTGAACGCAGGCGGGGATCTGCGCGCCATTCAGGAGTTGCTGGGCCACGCCTCGCTAAGCACGACCCAAGCCTATACCGCCGTGGACACCGCGCGCCTGATGGAAGTCTATGAACGGACCCACCCCAAATCGATACGATGACACAAGGACAAAGCGCAACGGCCACCGGCCCCACCGCAGGCAAAGCCGAGGATGGGGCGCATAAAGCGGCGCGTGTACGCGCCACCTTTTGGAAACACGACCCGGCAATCTGTTTGCGCGTCTCAAGATTTTGCGGCATGACGATTTAATGACCATTCAGATAAAAGCGCTCTCTGTGCACCTCCTCACCGCAACTGGTGCGATATTTGCCATGCTTGCCATGCTTGCCGCCGTCGATGAACGCTGGGGGCTGATGTTCGTCTGGCTGGTGGTCGCCTTTATCGTGGATGGGATCGACGGGCCTTTGGCGCGCAAATATGACGTCAAAACCAATGCCGCCCATTATGACGGCGTGATCATGGATATGATTGTCGACTATCTGACCTATATTTTTATCCCGGCCTATGCGCTGTTCAAATCCGGGCTGTTGCCGGGCTGGACCGGGTGGATCTGCATCATCCTGATAACCTTTGCCTCGGTCCTATACATGTCTGATACGCGCATGAAAACAAAGGATTATTCCTTTTCCGGCTTTCCGGCTGCGTGGAATATGGTTGTGATCGTGATGTTCGCGCTTGAACCCAATTTCTGGGCGATCCTTGTGATCGTTGTTGTGCTGGCCGCAGCCATGTTCACCCCGATGAAGTTTATTCATCCGGTGCGCACAGACCGCTGGCGCATAGTGTCTTTGCCTATCGCATTGGCATGGACCTTTTTCGCAGCATGGGCGGCGTGGGTCGATTTTCACCCGCAAAGCTGGGCGCATTGGGGGCTTATCCTGACCTCTGTGTACCTTACTTTCGCCGGGATCGTGCAACAGTTGATCCCAGAGCGGACCGCATGATTTAGACGGCTTGATCAAATTGCCAAAGCAATCCGATCAACTGGAGGGGTTTTACCCCTCCAGACCACCCCAGAGTATTTTTGCCAAGATGAAAAGCCAGGCGGTTAAATGAGCAACGAGGCTGCGCCTTCGAGTTTCAGCAGGGCGACCTTGGCCTCGACACCACCCGCACCCGAAAAACCACCCAGACCATTCGCGCCAAGCACCCGATGGCAGGGTATAAGAATTGGGATCGGGTTTGCCCCGCAGGCCTGACCAATAGCTTGGGCAGAGACATTTAAGGTCTTTGCCAGATCACCGTATGTGCGCGTTTCACCGTAGGGAATGGCACAGAGCGCCGCGTAAAAATCTAGCTGAAACGCGGATCCGCGCGGGGTCAGGGGCAGGTCGAAAGTTTGGCGATCTCTGGTAAAATATGCCAATAGCTGGTCTTTTGCCTCTGCCAGAAAGGCTGGACAGTCCGCGTCCGGGCAATGTTCCCAATCCAGCGCGGTGATCCCGGTCGGGCCAGCCCAAATGGTAAGCGGCCCGACCGGAGAGGTCATTGAGATATGAAACGGGGCGCTTATGCCAGCGCCCCACGGCCCAGCGCGCCCTGTCCCAGCGCCCCGTGTCCAAGAGCCTCGTCGCAGCGTCCACAGACGCCTGCATGGTCATGGGTGCCCACATCTGGCAAGATTTTCCAGCAGCGCTGGCATTTCTCACCTGTCGCATGTTCAAAGACCACCGCAACGCCGGGAGTTTCCTCCAGAGTGAATGCGTTGTCAGGGGCATTCACCGTCGAATATAGGACATTGGAGGTGATGCAGATATCCTCGAACGGGACAGAGTCGATGGTGGCCATGATCTCTGCATCCTGCACAAAGACGGTTGGCGCGGCCTCCAGCGAGGAACCGATAACCTTGTTCTGCCGCTCGATTTCCAGCGCGCCCGTCACGACACTGCGGGCACGACGGATCTTGTCCCATTTCGCCGCCAGCGCGGGGTCTTTCCACTCTGCCGGAGTCTCTGGGATATCCTGAAGGTGGACAGAACTTTCCTCACCCGGAAAGCGTTCCAGCCAGACCTCTTCCATCGTAAAGACAAGGATCGGCGCAAGCCATGTGGTCATCCGGTGATAGAGGATATCAAGCACGGTGCGCGCCGCATTGCGTCGACCTGTGGGTCCATCGCAATACAAGACGTCCTTGCGGATATCGAAGTAGAAGGACGACAGATCCAACGTGGCGAATTCGAACAAAGCCCGGAACACGCCTTGGAAATCATAGGCTTTGTACCCGGCGCGGACTTTGCTGTCCAACTCTGCCAGACGATGCAGGACCCAGCGTTCCAACTCTGGCATAACGGCGGCGTCAACCCGCTCGGCCTCCGTGAACCCATCCAGATTGCCCAGCATGAATCGCATGGTGTTGCGCAGGCGTCGATAGCTGTCAGCGACGCCTTTCAGGATTTCCGGCCCGATGCGCTGGTCGTTGGTAAAGTCCACCTGCGCCACCCAAAGCCGCAGAATGTCCGCGCCGTATTGCTTGACGACCGTTTCCGGCACGATGGTGTTGCCCAGCGATTTGGACATTTTCATGCCCTTCTCGTCCAGCGTAAAACCATGGGTCAGCACCCCGCGATAGGGCGCGCGGCCATTGGTGCCACAGGATTGCAACATCGAGGAATGGAACCACCCGCGATGCTGATCGGTGCCCTCAAGATACAGATCGGCGATGCCATCCTCTGAGCCATCGGCACGGTCGCGCAGCACAAAGGCATGAGTCGAGCCGCTATCAAACCACACGTCAAGAATGTCGAAAATCTGGGTGTAGTCCTCGGGATTGTGGTCACTGCCAAGGAACCGCTCTTTCGCGCCATCCTTATACCACGCATCCGCCCCTTCGGCCTCGAAGGCCTCTAGGATGCGCGCATTCACCACGGGATCGCGCAGCAGGAAATCGGCGTCATCCGGCTTGGCACCGACCTTGATGAAACAGGTCAGCGGCACGCCCCACGCCCGTTGACGCGACAGCACCCAGTCAGGGCGCGCCTCGATCATCGAGTGAAGCCGGTTTCGCCCGGTCTTCGGCGTCCATGTCACCAACTCGTCGATACTGCGCAAAGCCCGCTCGCGAATCGTGGTGCCATAGGTGTCCTGCCCGTCGCCCACCGTCTTGTCGATGGCAGCAAACCATTGCGGCGTGTTGCGGAAGATCAGCGGAGCCTTGGAGCGCCAGCTATGCGGATAGCTGTGCTTGACCCGGCCACGCGCCAGCAGGGCACCGACCTCGACCAGCTTGTTGATCACCCGTTTGTTGGCGTCCTTTTCCTTGCCCTTATGGTCAAAGATCACAGCGCCGCCAAAGAACGGCAGATCGGCGCGGAAACTGGAATCTTCCAGCACGTTATAGGTCATCGGCAGCTTGTATTTCACACCGATCTCATAGTCGTCCGCGCCATGGCTGGGGGCGGTGTGGACGAAGCCGGTGCCGGCCTCGTCCGTTACGTGATCGCCGGGCAGCATGGGAACGTCATAGTCCCACTCGCCATTCTCGGCAGCACCACGCAGAGGGTGGGCACAGGTCATCGCCGCCAGATCCTCTGACGAGACATCACAAAGACGGCGCACCATGTCGCCTTCCAACCGTGCCTTGGCAAAGATATCATCGGCCAGAGCATCCGCCACCAGATATCGGTCGCCGATATTGGCCCAGCATTCCTCGGGCCGCCCGATGATCTCGTAAAGACCGTAGGTGATGCCCGGGCCAAAACAGATCGCGCGGTTCTGCGGGATCGTCCAGGGCGTGGTCGTCCAGATTACGACCTGCACCTTGCCAGCGAAGATATCTTTCTCGCCCTTGAAATCCACCACCGGAAACTTCACCCAGATCGTGTGGCTCTGATGGTCGTGATACTCAACCTCGGCCTCAGCCAACGCGGTCTTTTCCACGGGCGACCACATCACAGGCTTGGATCCCTGATAGAGCGTGCCGTTCATCAGGAACTTCTGGAATTCCTCTGCGATCACACGTTCGGCATGGAAATTCATCGTCAGATAGGGGTCGTCCCAGTTGCCGGTGACGCCCAGCCGTTTGAACTCGTCGCGCTGGATGCCGATCCAGCCCTCGGCGAATTCGCGGCATTCGCGGCGGAACTCGACGATGTCGACCGCGTCCTTGTCCTGCCCCTTGTTGCGGTATTTTTCCTCGATCTTCCATTCAATCGGCAGACCGTGGCAATCCCAACCGGGGATATAGCGCGCGTCATGGCCCATCATCTGCTGGCTGCGCACCACCATATCCTTGAGGATCTTGTTCAGCGCATGACCGATGTGCAAATGCCCGTTCGCATAGGGCGGGCCATCGTGCAGGGTAAAGGACGTGCGCCCCTCTTTCTCGCGCAGGCGGTCATACACACCAATCCTGGCCCATTTTTCCAGCCACTCGGGCTCTCGCTTGGGCAAGCCCGCGCGCATGGGGAAATCGGTGACAGGCAGGCGTAGGGTGTCTTTATAGTCAGGCGTCTCGGCGCTCATCGGTTCGCGTCCTTGGAAACGGAAAATGTCAGGGTGAAGGGGCGGCGCGGATGGGTCATACGCCTTGTCCCGGCGGCTCGATGGATCAGAGCGCCGGGCACGTAATTCGAATGATGATGGCAATGCGGAACATCATGGACGCGTTATAGAACTGCACCCGGCATAGGACAAGCGGCGGTTTGCGTCATCGCGTCACGCTGTGTCCGGGCGGCGCCGCACCGCTTTTGCGGGGCGGGAAAACCAGCCGTGGGCCGCAGGCACGCGCCATTTTGGTCAAGACACCGTCAGAGATTGCCAAAGAGACCCGTCAACGCCCGCCGGACAAGCCCGGTCACAGACGGACGCCGTTGCGTGCGGAACGGCAAGGGACGGCACACCTCCATCGCGGCCCCACCAACCCGCGCGGTCAGGGCCCCGTTCACCACACCTTCGCCAAAGCGGCGCGAGATCTTGGACAGAACACCACCCCCCGCAATCGAGCCGATCAGATCGTCACCCACGGCCACGGCCCCCGTCGCCACCAGATGCGTCATCACCGTCCGCGTCAGCCGCCAACTGCCAAAGGTGCCAGAGCGCCCGCCATAAATCTCGGCAATCCGCCGGATCATCCGCAGGTTCGACGTCAGCGCCGTAAACACATCCGCCAGCGCCAACGGGACAATCGCCGTCACCGTGGCCACCTGACGCGCCGCGCTTTCAATCTCTTCGCGTGCGGCGGCGTCCAACGGGGCCAGCAACTCCGTCTCGACCAGACCCAAAACACCATCCGCATCAAAGAGATCGCCCAACCGCTCTGACACCCGCTGCCGGCCCCAGTCCAATTCCGCGCGATCCGCATAAAGCCGCTCCAGCCGGGTGGAAACCTGTTTTGCCCCCGCCAGATCGGCCTCGGCCAGCGCCGTATCCGCCGCCATGCGCACCCCGTCCAACCGCTTGAGCCGCGAAAACGCCGCAAGTTCACGGATAGAGATGAGCGCCAAAACCAGCACGAACACCCCCGTCAGGCCTAAGGCAATCACGCCCAATACCGGACTTCGCAAGATCAACCCGTTGACGTAATCCCAAGCTGCCAGCGACACCACAAAGCCGACCAGCGACAGCAGCAGGCCCCAGAACCACTGCGCCAGACGCGACGGTGGGCGGGCGGCAAGGCGGGCGACGCGCTGCATCGCCGCACCAGAGGGGGCCTCTGGTGCGTCTATAACGGGTGGTGCCTCGGATGGGGACACTGTCGGTTCTGTATCCAATTCGATCAGAACGGGTCCGCGTTTTTCACTCATGCTTCCCTCCGCCACACCATGCGCACATCCGGTAACTTTTCATCATTGCCAGCGCCATTAGTCTTTTCCACCTCGACAAAGCCCTCACGCCGATAAAACACCCGCGCGCCCTCATTGGCCTGAAACGCCCAAAGCGTCAGCCTGTCAGAGCGCGCCTTGACCTGATCCAACAGACGCGCGCCCCAGCCCTGCCCTCGCACCCGAGGATGCAGATAGAGCGCATGGATCATCTCGCCGTCGCGCGCGAGGAACCCCTGAACACCGCGCCAATTGCGAATCGCCGTCACCTCTGTCTGAGCGATCAGCCGTTCCAGGAACACCTCTGTGTCAGGCCGCGCATGTAATTTGGGCATCCAGGGCGTCTCTGCCGCCCAGCCCCACAGAATTCCGGCCAAAGCCAACGCATCTTTTTCCCGCGCCGTCACCAACCTCATAACTTATCGCCGATCAGGAACTGCACCGCCTTGTCCAGCCGGATATGCGGCGGGCCCTCGCCCGGTTTCAGGGTCAGCAAGGCGGGCGCGAAACTCATCACCTGATAGTCCGCATCCAGCCACGCCTCAGCCCCCTCGCGCGCCGGGCTAAGCAGACGGTTGGGATCCTCTGGCAATTCCCCCGGATAGAACGCCGCCTGACGGCCATCCTTTAGCAACGTGCCGCGCACGCAGTCCAGTTTGTCACCCTCATGGTCCAGCGTTTCCTCGACCGTGGCCCGCAAGGCCGCCAGCGACATGGCCGATGTGCCTGCCCCCGCAAAATCCGCGCGGGATTTGGCGTCTTTGACCAAAGCCTCCATGATCGCGGTCAGCCGCGGATGTTGCTTATGGTGCAAATGGTCGGCCTTGGTCGCGGCGAACAGGATCTTTTCAACCCGTTTTCCAAGGAACAGCTTGGACAGAAACGCGTTGCGACCGGGTCGGAAGGCCGCAAGAATATCGGTCATCGCCTCTCGCAGATCCTCAACCGCAGGGGGCCCTGCATGGATCGCGCCCAAGGCATCGACCAAGACGATCTGGCGATCAATCCGGGCAAAGTGGTCGCGAAAAAACGGCTTTACCACCTGCGCCTTACAGGCCTCGTACCGCCGTTCCATCTCGCGCCACAGGCTGCCACGGCGCAGGCTTGCAGGCTTGGCCAAAGGGGCAAAGGTCAAAACCGGCGAGCCTTCCATCTCGCCGGGCAACAGGAAACGCCCCGGCGTACAGTCGGAAAACCCAACCTCACGCGCGGCCTTGAGGTATGTGGAATAGGAACTGGCCAGCCCGCGCGCCTGTGGTTCGCTGAACGGCGCGGTGGGATCAACGTCGCTTGCCAGCGCCATATAGCATGCCGCCTCTGCGCGATCCGTGATGCGCTTAAGCGTCTTTTCGACCCACGCGCCATAGCTGAGGTCCATCAGCTCCAGATCCAGCAACCACTCGCCCGGATAATCCACGATATCCAGATGAATGGTGCGCGGTCCCTGCAACCCAGCCAGCAAACCTGCGGGTTTGACGCGCAGGGACAGGCGCAGCTGGCTGACCGCGCGGGTGCTGTCGGGCCAATGAGGGGTGTTCGAGGTCAGCGCAGCAAGATGGGTTTCATAGTCAAAACGCGGCACCGTGTCGTCCGGCTGCGGTTGCAGGAAGGCCGTCAGGATACGACCCTCTGACGCGGCAACCAGTTGCGGCATCCGGGCCCGGTCCAGCAGATTGGCGATCAGCGACGTGATAAACACCGTTTTACCGGCCCGCGATAAACCCGTGACCCCGATGCGAATAACCGGCTCGAAAAACGCGCCGCTAAAGGCATCGCCAACCCGCCCGACGCTGCGTGTCAATCCGTCGGCAATATCATTGATGATCAAAGCGGTACTCTCCGTCTGCCTGCTCAAGATAGGCAGCCACGCGCCGGGGTTCTAGGGGGAATTCAAAATGACTGAGCGCAGATCGTTTGTGTGAACAAGCGGAAATTGCGATTCACTGTCCTTGCGAAACGCAGTATGGCTGCGCTTATGCCCCGTTATGCCCTCAAAATCGAATACCACGGCGCGCCGTTTTCCGGCTGGCAGCGTCAGGCAGAGCATCCGTCTGTGCAGGGCGCGATAGAGACCGCCTTGGCAAAGCTGGAGCAGAACGTGCCCAGCATCGCCGCCGCCGGACGCACCGATGCCGGGGTTCATGCGCTTGGGCAGGTGGCCCATTGCGATATGGTCAAGGATTGGGATCCGTTTCGGCTGTCAGAGGCGTTAAACCATCATTTGAAACGGCATCCAGTGGCCATAGTGGATGCTGCACACGTTTCGGATGACTTTCATGCAAGGTTTTCCGCGATAGAACGGCGATATGTGTTTCGTGTCCTGTGTCGCCGCGCACCGCTGACACATACGAAAGGGCTGGTCTGGCGGGTGCCGCATGACTTGGATGTCAATGCGATGCAGGAGGCGGCCAATCACTTGCTGGGCCTGCACGACTTTACCACCTTCCGCGCGTCGCATTGTCAGGCGAAAAGCCCGGTGAAATCGGTGGACGCGTTGGATGTGGTGCGAAATGGCGCAGAGATCGAATTTCACGTCCGCGCGCGCAGTTTCCTGCACAATCAAGTGCGCAGCTTTGTCGGAACGTTGGAACGGGTCGGCGCGGGCGCCTGGCGGCCATACGACGTCAAATGCGCATTGGACTCGTGCGACCGCGCGGCATGTGGGCCAGTCTCACCGCCTGACGGGTTGTATTTGGCTGGGGTTGGCTACCCGATAGAACCGTTTGAGTTGAAAAAGCCCCCCGAAACCGTAATCTGACCTAACTTCTACGCGCGAATTTTCGACGAAACCGCGACCATGAATGATAGGTTTGCGCTTAGGCAATCACCACCGATTGCAGATCAAAGATCGGCAGCAAGATCGCCAGCACGACGATCAGCACAAAGACCCCGACCACCATCATTAAAACCGGATCAATGATTGACGCGATGCGTTTGCGATCATTGGCTAGCCATGTCTCGACCAGAACCGCCGCGCGTTCGGTCATCTGGGCGAGGCGGGCGGACTCTTCTCCGACGCGGATCAGTTGCAGCGCCACAGGCGGCATCAGGGTGAACCGTTTGACCGCGCCAGACAGGCTCTCGCCCTGCCGCACGCCAGTGACGATCTCGTCGGCCTGTCGGCGAAACATATCGACGGTCAGCACATCCGCCGCCGATTGCACCGCATTGATGACAGTCTGACGACTGCCCAAAACAAGCGCCATGGTGCGCAAATATTGCCCGGCAATGGCCATGCGCCGAAGCCGTCCAAAGATTGGCAGGCGCATCAGAATACGGTCCACCCGATTGCGTATGGAATTAACCCGCAGCGCAAAAAACCCGCCAACAACAAACACGCCAAGCCCAACGGCCAAAGCGATCCAGTGCAGTTGAATCCAGTCCGAAATCCCCAGCACAACCTGAGTGAGTTCCGGCAGGGGCCTGTTGGACACCTCGAACATAGCGACAATTTCAGGGGCAACATTGGTAATCAGGATCACACAGACCAGCAGGGACACGGCAGCGACAAAAGCGGGATAGACCAGCGCCGTGGCGATCTCGGCGCGGTTGCTGCCCTGCGCCTCTAGGAAATCCGCCAGCCCGTTGAACACGGATGCCAAATCGCCAGAGGTTTCTCCGGCACGCAGGGACGAGGTGTAATAGGGCGCAAACCCGGCGCGACCCCTCTCTATCGCGTCGGACAGAGGATAGCCCTCTAGCGTCGCCGCCTTCAACTCTGCGCCAAAGGCCTGCATCCGCGAAGATCCTTCGCTTTCGATTACGGCGTCCAGCGCGGATTCCATCGACAGTTCGGCTGACAGCAAGACCGCCATCTGACGCGAGAATATCGCGCGCTCATCCGCGTCCAGTTTCGCCCCGCTGGACCGTCCGGCCTTGGGCTTTGCCTTGGCGGTGATTTCTGCGGCCATCAGGCCCATCGATTTCAACTCGTCAAAGGCCGCGCGCTCGCTTTCACTGACCAGAGTGCCCACTTTGCGCGCGCCATTCCGGTCATAAGCGACATAGGCAAACGGTTGCATCTAGACCGCGCCCAACACGCGGCGGACCTCGTCAATACTGCTGCGCCCCTCTGCCACCAGCGACAGCCCTTGTGCAATCAGAGTTTGCCCCTGCGGCACAGCAATCTGTTTGAGAGTTTGCTCTGACGCATTCTCGCCAATCGCCGTGGCAACCGCTTCGGTGATTTCGACGATCTCATAAACGCCCTGCCGTCCCGCATAGCCTGTCTCACTGCATTCGGCACAGCCTTTGGCACTTGCGATCATGGACGGCTGCGGAACAGCACAAGCCGCGAACATCGCACTTGCCACCGCATCGGGCGGCCCCATTTCTTTGCACATCGGGCACAGACAGCGTAGCAGCCGTTGCGCCAAAATCCCGCGCAAGGTGGCGGCGATCAGAAAATTATCCAGCCCCAGATCGCGCAGTCGGGTGACAGCGGCGACAGAGCCATTGGCGTGCAGGGACGAAAACACCAGATGCCCGGTCAGCGAGGCTTGTGCCGCGACTTGGGCAGTTTCCACATCGCGGATCTCGCCCACCAGAATCACATCCGGGTCTTGCCGCAACGTCGCGCGCAGACCTGCGGCAAAGGTCATGCCAATATCGGAGTTTGTCTGGGTCTGGCTGATCCCCGGTAGGTGATATTCAATCGGGTCTTCGACAGTGACGATGTTGCGTTTGGATTGATCCGCAAGTTGCAGCAAGGAATACAGCGTTGTCGTCTTGCCAGACCCGGTCGGCCCGGTGGCCAACACGATGCCATCGGGGCGCGCGGCAAGACGGTTCAGAACCTCGGCTTGATGATCGCTGAGCCCCAGCTTGTCCAATGGCAACAGGCCAGAGTGGCGATCCAGCACGCGCAGGGTGATCCGCTCGCCAAAATGCCCCGGCAGCGTCGACATGCGCACGTCGATATCGCGCCCGCCATAGCGCAGGGCGATGCGTCCGTCCTGGGGCAAACGCGTTTCGGCAGTGTCCAACCCGGCCATAACCTTGAGCCGAGAAATCACCCGGCGCACAGGCACATCGTTGCGATCCATCACCGATCTCAGCATCCCGTCGATGCGCACCCGCGCACGCAGGCCGTCCTCGTAGGGTTCCACGTGCAGATCCGACGCCCCGCCACGCACGGTCCGGCGCAGCAACTGGTTGACCAGTTCGATCACCGGAGCCTCAGTCGCATCCTCTAGCAGGTCGCGCAAACCGGGTCCGCCGTCGCGCACCTCGAGGTCAAAACTAAGGTCGCTTTCCTCACTGTCACCGCCACTAGCCCCCTCGCGGTAATGGGTGTTCAGAACACTCTCAAAAGCCTCGGCCGCCACCGCCTCTACCCGCACCGGAAAGCCCGCGCGCCGCCGCGCCTCGCGCATCCCGAACACGGTCGCACCGGGACCACAGATCAGCGCATCACCTTGCAGGACCATCTGTTGATCGCGGGCAAAGGTGAAGGGCAGGACAGAGCGGGACATGGGTTATTTGGCGTCGAACAACAGACGCGAGGGCAGCGGTGGAAAGGTTCGCGACCGCGCGCCGCTGTCAATAAACCCGGCGTCAAATGGCTGGTTCAGATCGGCCCCGTCAAAGGGAAAGGACTGGATCGGCAGGTTTGGAAAGCGATCATCGGGGCGCGGTTGGATCGCAGCCGTGGCCCGTTTGGCATCACGCGCAATCTCGCGCGTCAGTCTGGTCGCGTCATGGTCATCGCGAATGATCCGGGGACGGATCAGCATCAGCAAAACACGCTGGTTCTTGCTGACACCGCGCCCGCGAAACAGATTGCCCAGCACAGGGATCTTGCGCAGCCCCGGCACGCCAGCGTTCTCGGACCCTGCCCCGTTTTCCAGCAGGCCCCCCAGCATGATGACGCGACCATCCCCCACCAGAACATTGGTGGACAGCGTGCGTTTAGAGGTGATCTCTCCGCCCGCTGCGCTGGCCTGACGCGTCAGGCTGGACGCCTCTTGCGCGATTTCCATGCGCACCGTGTTGTCGCCGGTGATCTGTGGCGTGACACGCAGGGTCAGACCGACGTCTTGACGCTCAATCGTCTGAAACGGGCGCTCTGGCGTGGCGCTATCCCCGACCGTGGCAAAGCTGCCGGTGACAAAAGGCACGGATTGCGCAACGACGATTTCCGCCTCTGTGTTGTTCAGCGTCAGGATCGAGGGCGTCGACAAAAGCCGGGCAGAGGTTTCTTTGGTCAAGGCGCTGAGAAAGCCAACAAACCCCTGATTTCCCGCCGCATTTACAGAAGCCCCGCCCAGAACACCGCCTTCGCCGGGGCTGGTCACCTGGCCATTGATCGCCGCGCTGACGAGGCTGGTCAGGGTCGGACGCCCACCAATGCTGAACTCTGCGCCACCAAACAGCGCATTGTTCAACAACCCACCAAATTGCGCGCTCAGATCACTGAGGTTCTGCACCGAAAGTTCGAAAATCACCGCCTCGATCAGTACCTGACTGGGGCGCTGATCCAGCCGCCGGATCGCGCCGCTGATCGACGCCATCTGATCACTTGGCGCGGTGACAAGGATCGAGTTGGTCTGGGGCTCCGCCACGATTGTAATGTCCGCCGCCGCCCCATTTGCGCTTTGCGCCACCACGGAACGCGCAATAATCCCCTCTAGCTGTACCGCGTCGGCATAGTTGAGTTGTACCACGGCTGTGGACACAGACCGCTGCGGCGTGTCCAGTTGCGACACAACCGACCGGATCCGACTGCGAAACTCGTCATTGCCACTGACCACGATGGCGTTAGACCGGAAATCCGCGCTTAACGAGCCGCCGGGAGGGACGATATCCAGCGTCTGGATCGTGGTCAGGATATCCTGTGCATTGGAATAATTCAGGCGAATGGTTTCAATCGTCTTGCGACGCGGGCGATCAAGCTGGTCAATCAGCGTGGCGATGCGATTGATGTTTTCTTTGCGGTCCGAAATGATCAAAAGGCCCGATTGCTCTACCGTGCTCAGGACCGCCTCGGCAGGCAACAGCGGGCGGATCACCTCGACCGTTTCACCCAAGGAAATGTTGCGCACGTTAAACACGCGAGTCTCGAACGCGCCGCCAAGGGTGCGCACCCGTTCACCGGGCGCAAGTTCACGAGCGATATCCATCGGCACGATCCGATCGACCAGATCCCCCTGAATAATCGTCAACCGGTTCAGTTCCAGCACATTCAGGAAAATCTCGTACAGCGCGTCTTCGGACACGGTGCCCGGCGCGATCACGGTTACTGTTCCCTGAACCCGGTTATCCAGCGTAAAGTTGCGATCCGTTGCCTCTGCCACGATCTCGACAAAAGAGCGCAGATCCGCATCCCGCAAATCAAGCGAGATCTGCGCGCGCAGGCCCATGCTGCTGCCGATAAGGGCCACCAGCATGACAAAGAGGATGCGACTAGCCTTTATCAAGAGTAACCTTCAACGTTTGGCGCGTGCCGTCGCGCAGGATTTCAAGATCGAACGAGCCATTTGCGATACCATCATCCGAGATATCGACAAGCAGATTCTCTGTCGCCACAGAACTGCCATTCACCCGCAGGATCTTATCCCCCGTGCGCAGGCCGATCTGGTCAAAGAACTGCCCGCGTTCCATCCACACAATTTCCATGCCCCCCAGCAGAGCATCCCCGCGACTGGCCGCCAGCCGTCCTGCGGCACCGAACATGCCGGTGACATACTCTCGGTCAAGACCTTCGACGGGAACTGTCACCTCTGCCAACAGCGGCGCAGGGTCGCGGTCGGCCTCTGACACAGGCTCTCGCCAGACAAGGTTCGATAGTTCAGAGCGGTACACCGGGATCAACTGTCGCTCGCCGTCATAGTCGATCAGCACGCCCTCTGTGATAATCTCGACGACAGTTTCGCCACCGATCAGAATATCACCCACACGGACCACAAACCCACGATCATTCTCGGAAATCATCGCCCAGCTTTTCGCACCACGTCCGGCAATCAATCCGGTCAGGTAATAGGTGGTGTTTTCCTCGGGCGGCAGTTCGACAAAGATTTCGGGCTCTGGTTCTGGTTCTGTTTCCGGTTCGGGAATGACACCAAAGACAGCAGGCCAGACCTGTGGCAGATCGCGCGTGTCACTGGGGCGGGTTTCAACTGCAGCGGCCCGCGTGGGGGCCACAAAAGGGGCAGGGTCCGGCGTCACATAGGCCAGCGCAAAAGCGCCGCAGGCAAACCCGAATGCCGCGACCGATGCAACCGAAAGAAGAGCCGAGACCAATCTCATTACACTCACCAAAGACCCGTTGTCTTGTCAGGCCGTATATCACGGTTGATACCTCTAGTCACCCGGAACTGAATTTGCCATCATTGATCTGAGTTAAATCAGGGGATGAGCATGCGGGGTCGGGCATCGGTT
>ERZ887830.758-NODE-758-length-19751-cov-7.028483_pt1 | contig 19751 bp, 18 predicted proteins | sample MGYA00521101_ERZ887830 | MGnify/ENA primary metagenome ERZ887830 (study PRJEB32303, sample SAMEA104408592) | aquatic metagenome | biome: Marine water; feature: Pelagic; material: water | place: Baltic Sea | collected 2014-06-05T16:38:00 | depth 1,762 m ... | reverse complement strand
TAGACCCAGACAACGGTCAAATTCAAGACCACCCCCAAAAAATGAACAATATGCGTCATTTTATGCCGTAAAAAGAGCCAGCCTTTGGCGAAACGGTCTATTTGAGGGCGAACCAAAGCCGGTGGTGCACCGTTGCACATATCAGATCAGGAAACCCGGATCGCCATAGTTGGTCAGGCCAGGGGCGATCCTGTGTTTTTGGTCCCGGTCATGGGGTCTTTTTCTCAGGTCTCTCTGTGCAACAGAGGCGGCAATTCCGCGCTGAGCGTTGCGTGCAAATAGCAGGTACAGGCGGCGACGCGCAAAAGCCTGGCGTGGGTTTCGGTATCTGCGCGCCCGTTCAGAAACAGATGCGTGTCCACAGGTCCGGCGCGCCCCATTCTGGCATTCCCGGTGCCATCGCTTGAGAAGGGCGAATATTGCACCAGCCGCACGCCGTTGATGTCCAGTTTCAGGTGTTCGATATAGCGTGACAGTTGTGTCAGATAGCAAAACGCGACCCCCGCACTTAGCAGGGCCAGCCCGCTTGGCGCGCGGGGGGGCTGGGCATGCGTGCCGCCTTGCAGGGTGAAATGGGTGACACCGGGCATTTCTAGCCATGTATCGGTTTCGATGGTTGCGTTGTTGATCTGCTTGCTTTTGCCTGTGACGGTTCGAATGATGCGAGTGTCGGTCCCAACGGGGGCCGGTTTGATTTCGCCCGCCTCGACGACGCCGCTTTTGCGGATCAGATCCGGCGTGGCCGTGCCGAGGGGCACGGGGGGCGTGTGATAGGTCATATAGGGATCGGGCGCGTTTTGGGCGGTGCTGGGCGTCATGCCGGGCGTGTCCTCGCGGCGTCCGTTCACATATAGCGCAAAGGTATTGCTTAACGGGCGGCGCAGGGCGTCAAAGGCGGGCGAGGCATTGACTGCCTCGGCAAGCAGATCAGGCCCGCCGGTCAATATGACCTCTGACGGATCGCTGAACCCCTCGCCGGTGCCTTTGGCAAAAGACCCCGTCATCCAGTAAAAATTGCGGATCAACAGATCGGGCGTGCCCGGATCAAGGCCCTGTGCGGCCGCCAAAGCGGCAAGGCGGCTGTGCAATTCGGTGTGCAATCCGGCATTGAAGAACCCAAGTGGAAAGGGCGCGGCATCCGCGCCGTTCAGATGCTTGCCCTCATCCGAGGTCAGACGCCAGCGTGGCCCGCCGATCCCCTCGTAGACGATAGCCTCTTTTTGGTGGCCCGCCATCATGCGCGCCTCTGTGATGACGGTGGTGTCGCCTGTCCCGCCGGTGAAAATTGGCGCTGCGTCTTTATCGTCAAGGGCAAACCCCAAAGGGTAGCCAGAGCCTTGGATCGTTTCCATCTCGTCCGCTTTCTATATCTGTGCCTTAAATCTGTGCGACGCCGCGTTCGAAATCGGCCCGCCCGCATTTGGCCGGATCAAGATTGAACAGTTGCACCGCATTGCCGCCACAGATCATTGCGGCGGCCTCTGCATTGATGCCGGGGGTTTGCAGGACATGCTCGATCGGGTCATATTCGCCCATGTCAAAGGCGTAGTCGGTGCCGATCAACAGGTGGTCCGCACCGAATTTGCGATGCAGATGATCCAACTGATCGGGCGCAAACACAATCGTGTCGAGGTACAGTTTTTCCACATAGCTGCTGGGCGGATTGGGGATTTGCCCGCGACAGTCCGCGCGCGCGCCCCATGCGTGATCCATGCGCGCAGTATAGGCGGCGGTATAGGCCCCGCCGTGAGAGGCGATGATTTTCAGGTTTGGATAGCGTTCCAGAATGCCGTCAAAGATCAGATTGGCCAGTGCGACCGTGGTTTCCAAGGGGTTGCCGATGACATTGGTCATGTAATGCGGCGACAGGCGGTCACTGGCGAAAGAGGTGGGATGCAGCAGGATCGTGGCCCCCAATTCCTCTGCCCGCGCCCAGAACGGGTCTAGCCGCTGGGCAGAGATTTCGTCCGCGCCCGCGTTCGCGCCGATCTCTATGCCGGGCATCCCCAGCACCCCCATACACCGCTTTAATTCCGTCACGGCGCGGGCGCAATCCTGCAAGGGCACCGTGCCAATCGCCACCAGTCGGTCGCTGGTTGCGGCCTTTTGCGCAAGCGTGTCGTTGATGATCTGGCTGGCCTCGGCGCACAGCCCCGGATCGGCCTGATAGTTGAACTGCGGCGGAATGGGCGACATCACCTGCACGTCGATCCCCATCCTGTCCATGTCGCGCAGGCGTTGCTCTGTGCCCTCCATCAGGGGCATGCGGTCAATGTTTTGCTGCTGGTTGACGGCACGCGATGCGGGCGAGGCGTATTTGACAGCGTCCAGCATGGCGGCGGGTAAATGCGGGCGCACCAAAGCATCCGCAGCCGGGACGGACATATGACCGTGGCAATCCACGGTCAGCGTGTCGGGACGGTCATAGCCATCGGCAAGATGCGCGCGGCCAAAAGAGGCCCCATAGGGTCGCATATCAGGGGTGTCAGTCATGGAAACGCATCCTGTATTGGTCAAGTTTTTCAAGGTTGGGCCGGATCCCCAGCCCCGGCCCCTCGGGGGCGGATACCTGTCCGTCGATGATCCGGACAGGGGTGTCGGTGACATCGTCGCTCAGGTATTGGTTGGTCACGCTGGTGCCCCAATCAAGACGCGGCAGGGCCAGCGCCAGATGGGCGATGGCGGCACTTGCGATGCTGGTCTCTGCAACCTTACCCGCCAGATTGACCGCCATATCCAGCGAGGCCATCAGCCGCCCTGCAGCCATGACGGGCAGGGCTCCACCCAGTTTGATCGTCTTCAGGCTGCCACCCGTCGCGGCCAGTCGGTCGTGGTGCGCCTGAATATCGCTGATCTCGTGAAGGCCCTCATCCGCGCCAAGCGCCACAGACGTCGCGGCGGCACATTGCGCCATGCCTGCCAGATCGTGACCGTTGACAAGCTGCTCCATGAAATCCAGACCCGCGCCCTCTGCGCCATGGGCAAAGTCCAAAGCCTGCGCCAGATCATAGCCCTGATTGGCATCCGCAGAGATTTGCACATCCGGGCCGAGGGCCTCGCGGATCATGCGGCAGCGGGCCAGATCGACGCTGGCGTAACCGACGCCCACCTTGACCTTGAAGGCGGTGAAACCGGCGGCAGCAGCGGCGGTGGCATTGGCAACCTCGGCCTGCGCATCGCCGCCCGCGACCATGGTCAGAACCGGCGCGCTGTCTCGCAGCTTGCCACCGAACATTGTGTACAACGGGACGTTCTGCGCCTGCGCCATCAGATCGAGGATCGCGCATTCAAACGCGGCCTTTGGCCCCTGATTGCCGTATAGGGTGGCGTACAGCGCGGGCTGGATCTCTGCCGTGTCTCTCAAGGTTGTCCCGATCAGCGTTGCGGCCAGAAACCGACCAGCGGCAACCATGCCTTCGGGGAACTCTCCGGTCATTGTGGGGGCTGACGCTGCCTCGCCCCAGCCGGTGCGACCTGCCTCGTCCGTGATCCGCACGATCAGATTATCGGCAGAGGTCACGACGATCCCAGCCATCTTTATCGGCGACTTCAGCGGGATGCTGATTGCGAAAACATCAATATCGGTGAGTTTGATCATTGGGTCACTTCTTGTAATTTTGGGTTTTGCCAGACCTCGCGCGAGGTCAAAAACCAGACAAAGGTCAGGGACATCAGGCCCAGCAATGACCCCAAAGCGACCGTATAGGCCTCTGCGGGATAGGCTCCGGTTTCATTGCGCCCCCAAAGATCAAGGATCCAGCCCATCGAGAATTGCACCAGAAACGCCAGCGTGAAATTCGACGCGGCCAGCACCGACATCGCGCGCGCGCTGCCGCTGGCCGGGAACCTGCGCGAGATCAGGGGATAGCCCAATGCGCCGATATTGCCGGTGAACCCCATGACCGCCCAAGGCCACCACGCGAGCGGCGCAAACCGTGTCGTGATCGCAAGCACCGCGATCAGAAAGCCAAGGATGCCCAGCGACATCACCGCGGCCAAAGGGATGCCCAGCCCGGTCAGCGTATCGGCCAGAACGCCGTTGATCAGCATCCCCATCGACATCGCAACAGCCATCAGCAAAAGGCGATGACCCACCTCGGATTGGGTCAACCCCGCCACATCGCTAAGCCAGGCATTCGCCCAGAGGCCCTGAATGGCAAAGAACACGGCCATGGTCAGCGAGGCCACCGGCATCAACCGCCAAAAGGCGTTCATGGTCAAAACCTTGCCATAGATGCCGTTGCTGTTTGGGGCGGCTTTGGGTGCGTTACGCTCTGGCACGCGGAAGATAAGAACAAAGACAACGATCATTGAAATCAGGGTGCAGAGCAAAAAGACCTCGCGCCACGAGACATAGGTCAGCAGCCATTGCAGCGGCTGGGTGCCTGCGATCACGCCCAGACTGCCGACGCCGAGGACAAGGGAATTGCCGCTTGCCCACCGCTCTCTGGGGAACCAGACGGTGATGGCCTTGAAGGCTGTGGTCAGGCAACCAGCAACGCCCAGCCCGATGAAGGCGCGCCCGATCAGCAGGGCCTCAAACGACCCAGCGCGGGCAAAGATCGCACAGCCCGCCGCCGCCACGCACAGTTGCAGGATCAACACGCGGCGCGGGCCGTAGCGGTCCAGCAGGATCGCGACCGGGATCAAGACCAGCGCGGCCATCATGAAGTAGACGCTGGTCATCAGCCCGATCTGCGTCGCGCTCAGCGTGAAATCCGCAACGATATCCGGCGCGATCACCGCATTCACGTTGCGCAGGAAATAGGACAGGAAATACCCCATCCCGAAACTCGCAACGATCAGGGCAAGCACCCGTGTCACAGCACGCCGTCCTTTTGCAATGCGGCAATGTCAGAGGCGTCAAGGCCCAGAACATCGCGTAGGATCTCTGCGCTATGCTGCCCCAGCGTGGGCGGCGGCGCGGTGATTGCGGCGGGGGTCTCTGACAGGTCGTAGGGGATATTGATCGTGCGCACCGGCCCTGCGGTCGGGTGATCCATCGTGGTCACCATGCCAAGCGCCTCGGTGTGTGGACTGGCCAGAGCCTGCGCCACGGTGGCGATCAGGCTGACGGGCACACCGACCGCTTGTAGCGCGTCCAGCCAATCCTGCGCGGGGCGTGTGGCAAAGACCGGTTCCAGCAGTTGTTCCACCATCTCACGGTTTTCGACCCGTTGCGGCATCTGTGCCAATCTCGGATCCTGCGCCCACTCGGGATGGCCCATGACCTCGGCCAGTTTCGCGAATTGCGCGTCGCTGCCAATCGGCAGGGCGATGCGCCCGTCGGCACAGGTGAATTCGCGGTAAGGGACCGCATTGGGGTGACCGTTGCCAAGACGGCGCGCGGGATTGCCTGTCATCAGATGCGACGCGCCCACGTTGATCAGCATCGAGAGGCTGGTGGAGTAAAGGTTCGCCTCGACCGCCTGCCCGCGTCCCGTCACAGCGCGGGCCTGCAAGGCGGACAGGATCGCAATCGTCGCAAATTGCCCGGTGCAAAAATCGACGATAGACACCCCGTATTTCACCGGATCACCATCAACCGGGCCGCAAATGCTCATCAACCCGGATTCGGCCTGCGCCAGAAAATCATAACCCGGCAGATGCGCCTTTGGCCCTTTTGATCCATACCCCGTGATCGAACAGCGGATGGTGCGCGGGGCCTGTGCGGTGAACCACGCGGCGTCAAACCCCCAGCCGTCCAGCGTACCCAGCTTGAAGTTCTCGATCACAACATCGCTGTGCTGGATCAATTGCCCCAATATCACCCGCCCCCGATCCGACTTGAGATCAAGGGTCAGCGAGCGTTTGTTGCGATTGGCGCACACGAAATAGGCCGCCTCGCCCCCCTGAAACGGAGGGCCCCAGGACCGGGTGTCATCGCCGCTGCCGGGGCGTTCCACCTTGATCACATCTGCGCCCAGATCCCCAAGGTTCTGCGCGCAGACGGGTCCGGCCAGCACGCGGCTGAGATCCAGAACCCTTATGCCATCAAGCGGTTGCACCTAGTGACCCGGCGCTTTGTTGCGGTCGTTGGCAAGGTCGTCCAGATAGGCGTTGACCTTTTCGGCGCGCTGGTTGCGGTATTTCATGAAATCCGGTTTGCGCTTTTCCATAAAAGCGTTCATGCCCTCAAGGCTTTCCTCGGACCCCCAGATTTCTGCCAGCAGTTCCATTCCCTGCTGCCACGACGCATACAAAAGATCGCTTTCGAAATTCAGGGATTTCTTGGTGGCGCGCAGGGTTTGACCGGAAAAGCCCTTCATCTGCTCGCACCATTTTTCGGTCTCGGCCAGCAGGTCTTTTTGCGGCACGCATTTGTTGATCAGACCGATTTCGACCGCTTCCTTGGCCGGGAACGTACGGCAGAGAAAGATCATCTCGCGCGCCAGACGTTCGCCGATCAGGCGCGGGATGTACTGCGTTGCGCCCACCGTCGGACAGGCGCCGACCTTTGCGCCGGTCTGCCCGAAATGCGCGTTGTCAGAGGCGATCACCATGTCACACCACAGCGCCAATTCATGCCCGCCGCCCATGCACCAGCCGTTGACCATGGCCACCACCGGGATCGACAGCCCGCGAATCGTCATCGCAAGCCCCAGCATCCGGTCGTTCCAATGCATCGCATTGGCGCGGTTCAGCTTCATCATGGCGTGAAAATCGCCGCCCGCCGAAAACGCCTGATCGCCCGCGCCGGTGACCACGGCACAGGCCAGAGACTGGTCGTCGCGGGTGGATTTGAACGCATGAATCAACTCGTCCAGCGTCTGCTCGCGAAAGGCATTGCGCACTTCGGGGCGGTTGATGGTGATCCATGCGACGTTGTCGCGGACCTCATAAAGGATCTCGTTATATATCATCTGTCATGTCCTTCATCTTCGATTTCGATAAGCGTTCCGTTGGTGTCGCGCGGGTTAAGAAAGAACAGATCGCGCCCGTGATGGCCCCGTTGCACCTGCGGCGAGAGCGGGATCAGCCCGGACTCTGTCGCGGTGTCAAAAGCGGCCTGCGGGTCCGGCGTCGTCAGGCTGATATGGTGCAACCCGCCGCCCGGCCGTTTGGCAAGGAACCGGGCAATCAGCGAATCAGATGTGGTGGGTTCCATCAGTTCCAGCCGCACATTCCCAAGCTCTGCATAGGCGATCCGCATCCCCTGTTCCGGGACGTCCTTTGACGGCCCGACCGTGACGCCAAACTGGCTGCGAAACAGGGCAATCGTGGCCTCCAGATCAGGCACAGCCAAGGCGATGTGATCGCAACCTGTGACAGGGATTGGGGGCATCAACAGGGGTCCTTTCCGGGGAATTTTCGGTCAGCCGTAATTCTTAATAGTCCAGACACATAATGAGATAACTTGTCAATGATCCAGACTGATTTTTAAGAAATTGCGATTATAAGCGATTTTAACCCTTGCGAGACTCGAAAAATCAGTGATTATAAAAAGAAGTCCGGACAACTTATGCATTCGTAGAAAATGCGCCCGGAATTGGCGAACAAATTTGGGAGGAGTTTATGATGCTACGAAAATCCGTCTTGTCGCTTGCCATCGCGGCCGGTCTTGCCTTGACCGGCGCTGGTTGGGCGTCGGATCCACAACCGGGTGGAACCTTGAATTTTGCGGTTGTCGCGGGGCCGCCGACCTATGATCTGCACGCTGCCAACAGCTTTTCTGTCATCCATTATCTGGCCCCGCATTATTCGGGCCTGCTGACCTTTGACTGGGCGAATTACCCCGCGTTAGAGGGCGACGTTGCCAGCAGCTGGACCGTGTCGGACGACGAGTTGACCTATACGTTCACGCTGCGCGAGGATGTAACGTTTCACGACGGCACACCGATGACGTCGGCAGATGTCGCGGCCAGCTATGAACGCCTGCGCAACCCGCCAGAAGGCGTGGTGTCGGTGCGCGTGTCACAGTTTTCCGATATCGACAGCATCGAAACGCCCGACGACTATACCGTGGTCTTCAAAATGGCGCGGGCCAACTCGTCGATGATGATGGTCTTTGCCTCGCCGTGGAACGCGATCTATTCTGCGGCCAAACTGGCCGAGGACCCAAGGTTCCCGGAAAAGAATGTCTTGGGCACCGGGCCGTTCAAGTTCGTTGAATACGTCGCTGGCGCGCGCTGGGTCGGTGAGAAATACGACGGCTATTTCGTTGACGGTCGCCCCTATCTGGATGGCTTCGTCGCCTCGCAGGTGGCCGGATCGGCACTGGTCAATGCGCTGCAAGGCGGTCAGGTAATGACCGAATTCCGCGGCATCGCACCGCCACAGAAAAAGCAACTGGCAGATGCGATGGGCGACCGGATCAAGTTTCTTGAGGGTCCGCGCCTGACCAACTGGCTGTTTGCGATCAACACCAGCAAGCCGCCCTTTGACGACAAACGCGTGCGTCAGGCGCTGAACCTTGCGATTGACCGCTGCGAGGGGCTAAATCAACTGTCCCAGATCACGCTGGTCCTGCCAACGATGGCCGCCGTTTTGTGGCCCGACAACGCGCAGGCGCTGACGGTTGAACAATACGCCGAACAGCCCGGCTATAGCTGCGACATAGAGGCGAACCGGGCACGTGCCAAGGCCCTGCTGAAAGAGGCGGGACAAGAGAACCTGACCTTTACCCTCACCAACCGGTCCATCCCGCATCCCTATGATGTGCTTGGGATTTATGTGTTGGATCAGTGGCAGCGGATCGGTCTGAACGTCAGCATGGATTCGGTGCCAACAGCCCCCTATTCAGCAGCGCGCAAGAGTGGCGAGTTCGATGTGATCATGGATTTCGCCCCCGAATTCGCTGACAGCGCGGCGTTGAACTGGGGCAAATACATCTCGCATTCCAAATCGCCCTCTAACTTTGCCCGCTACGAGGATCCGGAATTGGACACCCTGTTTGACACGGTGAAATATTCGGCGAGTGCGACAGAGCGCGAGGCGGCTGCCACGGCGTTTCAGCAGCGGATGCTGGACGAGGGATATTACATCTTCCTCAGCTACTCGACCCGCATCGTGCCGCTGGATCCAAAGGTGAACGGATGGGAATTCTCGCCCAGCCACACCCTTGGGCAAAGCCTGCGTGACGTCTGGCTGGCGCAGTAACACGAGCCAAACCACACCGGCTCAACCCCACGCGGGTTGAGCCACCCCATTCCCGGATAATGTAGGACGGCCTGCCAAGTGAACATCGCGGCACATCCAAAACCTGACCTTGCCCTCAAGCCGATTTTGCAGATCGAGGATCTTTGCGTCGAATTTCGCACCACACGCGGTCTGGTCCGCGCGGTGCAAAACGTCAGCTACGAGGTTCACCCCGGCGAGATGGTCGCCATAGTCGGTGAAAGCGGATCCGGCAAATCGGTTTCGGCCCTCGCGATCATGGGGCTGTTGCCGCCCAAGACCACACGCATCCCCAAAGGTCGGGTGATGTTTGACGGTGAGGATTTGCTGACACGATCCAAGACCCAGATGCAGCGCATTCGCGGGCGTCACATCGGCATGATCTTTCAGGAACCCATGACCTCGCTGAACCCGGTTCTGACGATTGGGGATCAATTGTGCGAACCGCTGCGCATCCATCTTGGTATGGACAAAGAGGCGCAACATGCCCGCGCGGTAGAACTGTTGGGGCTGGTCGGTATTTCCGATGCCGCCCGGCGTTTGACGCAATACCCCCATGAATTTTCCGGCGGCATGCGCCAACGCGTGATGATCGCGATTGGACTGGCCTGTAACCCCAAGCTGCTGATCGCAGATGAACCCACGACGGCGCTGGACGTGACCATTCAGGCGCAGATCCTTGAGCTGATGAAAAAGCTCAGCCGCGAGTTGGGGATCGCGATGATCGTGATCACGCATAACCTGGGCGTTGTGGCCCGTTATGCGGATCGGGTGAATGTGATGTACGCCGCGCAGATCGCGGAAAAGGCCGAGGCCCTGCCGCTGTTTTGCGCCCCGCTGCATCCCTATACGGCAGGGCTGTTGCGTGCCGTGCCGCGTCTGGATCAGGGGCGAGAGGCGCGGCTGGCGACCATTGACGGTTTGCCGCCGGACCTGATGAACCCGCCGACGGGCTGTCGCTTTGCCGACCGTTGTCCCGCGCGCATTGACGCCTGTGCCAAGATGCCAGAGCTGCGCGAAATCAACCCCGGTCATCTCAGCGCTTGCCACCGTGCCGAAGAAATGAACGGCCCCCTGCGCGACGGGCTATACCCGCTGTACAAGGCGCAGGCGGCAGAGGCAGAGGCAGAGGGTCGGGTCGAGGGCAAGAATGCGCTTGAGGTTGACGGGCTGACGATGAATTTTCACGTCAAGATCGGGCGCAATCCCCTGTCGCGCAAAAAGGCGGTGGTGAAGGCGGTCGATGACGTCAGCTTTAGCATCGAGGCCGGGCGCACGCTGGGTCTGGTCGGGGAAAGCGGCTGTGGCAAGACCACGGTAGGTCGCTCTATCCTGCGTCTGCTGAAACCGACAGCCGGCGCGGTGAATTTCGAAGGCCAGAATATCGCGCGCCTTCCAGAGTCCGATCTGACCTCGATGCGCAAGAACATGCAGGTGATTTTTCAGGATCCCTTTGCGTCTCTCAACCCGCGCATGACCGTCGGTCAGATCATTGCAGAGCCGATGATGGTGCGTAAACTGGTGCCCGACACCATGGCCGCGCGGCGGCGTGTGGGCGAGCTGTTGGGCGATGTTGGCCTGCCGTTGTATATGTCCGAACGCTATCCGCATCAGTTGTCCGGCGGGCAACGCCAGCGGGTTGGCATTGCGCGGGCGTTGGCGATGGAACCCTCGACGATCATCTGCGACGAACCTGTCTCTGCGCTTGATGTGTCGGTACAGGCGCAGATCATCAACCTGCTCGAGGAATTGCAGGAACGGCTGGGCATCACCTATCTGTTCATCGCGCATGATCTGGCTGTCGTGCGCCACATCTCGCATCGCGTTGGCGTGATGTATCTGGGCCGGATGATGGAAATCGCAGAGTCAGAGGCGTTGTTTGCCGATCCGCTGCACCCCTATACCCAAGCCTTGATGGACGCAGCGCCGATCCCGGACGTGGAACTGGAACGCCACCGCGCGCCGCGCGCGTTAAAGGGTGAAATCCCCTCTCCTCTTGATCCGCCGCCCGGTTGCGTGTTCTCGACCCGCTGCCCCCTTGCGACAGAGGAATGCCGCCAAACGGTGCCGCAACTGCGCGAGGTCCGTCCGGGTCACCGCGTCGCCTGCCTCAAGATAGAGGAGACCGCGCCATGATGTGGTATGTCATCCGTCGGTTTGCGCTGGCCATTCCGACCTTGATCGGTGTCGCGATCATCACCTTCTTTCTGCTGCGTGTGCTGCCCGGCGATATTGTCGAGATCAAGCTGCGCGGTGACGGGGGCGACGTGTCAGAGGCTGCCCTCGCCGCGGAACGCGCGCGCCTTGGTCTGGATCAACCGCTGTTGGTGCAGTTTGCAGACTGGATGACGGGGCTTGCGACCTTTGACCTTGGCACCAGCCTTTGGACAGGCGAACGCGTCGCCCATGAGATCGCGATACGTCTGCCTCTGTCGCTGGAGGTTGCGATCCTGTCGACCATTCTCGCTATCCTCATCGCCTTTCCTCTTGGGACGTTGGCCGCCGTTTTCCGGGGCACGATCATTGATTACGTGGTGCGGATCATAACCATCGGCGGGCTTGCCGTTCCACCCTTTTGGCTGGGCATGCTGATGATTGTCGGCCTGATCACATGGTTCGACTGGCTGCCCGCCCTTGGCTTTGTGCCGCTGTTCACGGACCCGGTCAAAAACCTGTCGCAACTGATCTGGCCTGCGCTGTCTGTTGGCTACCGATACTCGTCTGTTGTCGCCCGAATGCTGCGGTCCACCATTCTTGAAGTGCTGGAAGAGGATTACATCCGCACCGCCCGCGCCAAGGGCGTGACAGAGCGGATGGTGGTCGCCAAACATGCCATGCGCAACGCGCTGTTGCCCGCGATCACGGTGCTGGGGCTAGAGTTCGCCTTTCTGATCGGCGGTCTTGTGGTCACCGAACAGGTCTTTTCCCTGAACGGCATCGGTTTGTTGTTCGTGGAATCCGTCCTGCACAATGATTTCACGATGATCCAAGGGCTTGTGATGGTGGTCGCCACCGGATTTGTCCTGATCAACCTGATGGTCGATGTGCTTTATGCCCTGCTCGATCCGAGGATCCGCTATGAGTGATGTTCAAACCCTTCCCAATCTGACGCGACGCGGCCATTTCTTTTCGGCGCTGGGGGATTTTTTCGTCAAGCAACCGCTGGGCGCGGCGGGGGGCGTGGTGATCCTTGGCATGTTCTTGGCAGCCCTGTTTGCCGAATGGGTCGCGCCTTATAACCCCACGCAGATCGACTTTCTTGCGCGGCTTGTTCCACCCTCGCCCGCGCATGTGATGGGCACGGATGGCTTTGGTCGCGACATCTTTTCTCGGGTGATTTACGGTGCCCGCACCGCGATGACCGTTGGTTTCATCGCGGCGATTGTTGGCACGTCCCTCGGGGCCATTGTGGGCGTGTTTTCCGCCTTTATGGGCGGGTGGGTCGATCTGGCGATCCAGCGGGTCATTGATGTCTTACTCAGCTTTCCGATCATCGTCATGGCCTTGATCGTGGTCGCCATCGTGCCCCGGACAGAGCTGTTTGGCGTTGATATCAACGTGATCATCGCCATCGCCATTCCGTTCATTCCCAAGGTTGCCCGTGTGATCCGGTCTGCCGCGCTGGCGATTGTCACAATGCCCTATATCGACGCGACCCGCGCCGCCGGGTTCACCAAGACGCGCATCATGTTCCGCCACATCATGCCCAATGTGGTCGCGCCCTATCTGATCATGCTGACGGCGCTGCTGGGTCAGGCGATCCTGTTAGAGGCGTCTCTGTCCTTTCTTGGCCTTGGCGTGTCCGAACCCACTCCTGCCTGGGGCCTCATGTTGTCAGGCACGAACGCCGACTATTACCGCGAAGCCTGGTGGGTGATCTTCTTTCCCGGACTTGCCATTTCGCTGACCGTTTTTGGATTTAACCTCTTTGGTGACAGTCTTCGTGATTGGCTGGACCCTCGGTTAAAAGTATAGCGGTCCAATGACAAAACCATATGATCTTATGCCAGGTCAGGGCTCTGGTCCGACCCCGCCCAAATACCGCCAGATCGCGCGCGCGCTGACGCGTGATATCGAGGACGGAACCTATCCCATTGGCACGATGCTGCCCGGAGAGGCGGAACTGTCTGAGATGTATCAGACAAGCCGGTTCACCATCCGCGAGGCGCTGCGCAATATCTCGGACCTTGGGTTGGTGGCGCGCAGGCGGGGATCGGGCACCAAGGTCGTGTCAACCAAGCCTGCGGGCGCGTTTATCTACCGTCTGTCCTCAACCGCCGAGATCCTGAAATACCCGACCGAAACACGGCGCGAGAACCTGTTTACGGGTCTTATGCATACCGATCCTGACCTTGCGGATAAGATCAACTGTCCCATCGGCAAGACGTGGTATCGCATCAGCGGGATCCGTCGCAGCGACGAAAGCGATCTGCCGATCTCTTGGTCCGACATTTATGTGCTGCCTGAATTCGAGCCGTTCCTTGCAACTGACGAGGATGGCCGCAGTCCGGTCTATGAGCGGATTGAAAAAGCCACAGGCGTGTCCGTGATCGACGCAGAGATCCGGATTTTTGCCAGTTCCATCGACGGGCGGCTGGCGACCCTGCTCAAGGTGGCGGTGGGCACGCCTGCGTTGTCGATCGTGCGCCGCTATCTGGATCAGGACGGGCGCAACTTTGAAACGACGCTGACGGTTCACCCGGAAAAGCGGTTTGAATATTCCATGCAGCTACACCGAGAGCCGTTGGGATCGGAATAGACGAAACAGAAGGGCGAAAAGGAAGACCTTATGACAGAAAAAGTTGCGGTTATCACAGGCGCGGGCACGGGCATCGGACGGGCTGCCGCGCTTGCGCTGCACAAGGATGGCTATCATGTGGTGCTGGCCGGACGTCGCGCAGAGCCATTGCAGGAAACGGCTGATATGGCCGGGACTGGCGGGCCGCGCATGGTCGTTGTGGCCACCGATATCTCTGACGTGGCGCAGATCGATGCCTTGTTCGAGGTGGTGAAATCCGAGTTCGGTCGTCTTGACGTGTTGTTCAACAACGCAGGCGGTGGCGCGCCGCGTATTCCAATGGAAGATCTGGACGTGGCCGACTGGAAAAAATGTGTCGATGTCAATCTGACGGGGGCCTTTGTCTGTGCCCAGCACGCCATTCGCATCATGAAAGCGCAGGATCCCAAAGGCGGGCGCATCATCAACAACGGGTCAGTCTCTGCCCATTCGCCCCGGCCCAACACGCCCGCCTATACCTCGACCAAACATGCGATCACTGGCCTGACCAAGTCGATCTCGCTGGATGGGCGCGAGCATAACATCGCCTGTTCGCAGCTTGATATCGGCAACGCGGACACGCCGTTGGGCGAGCGGTTCAAATCTGGGGTGCCGCAGGCCAACGGACAGATCGCGGTTGAACCCGTGTTTGACGTCGAACATTGCGGCTCTGCCGTGGCCTATATGGCTGCGCTGCCGCTGAACACCAATGTCCAGTTCATGACCATCATGGCCACCAACATGCCCTTTATCGGGCGCGGCTAACCCTTTTTGCAGGAGACGACTATGACCATCAGAGATTGCATTCCGCCAGACCGGAACCCCCGCGTGCCAAATATCACCCTGCCCAAAGGGTCGATCGACACGCATGTGCATGTGTTCGAAGATAAATACTGGCTAAGCCCGACACGCGGCTATAACCCGCCGCAATCGACGCTGGATGATCTGACACATCTGCACAAACAGCTGGGCATCGACCGGGTCGTGTTTACCCAGCCCTCGCCCTATGGCACGGACAATTCCGCGATCATCGACGGGATGACAGCGCTGAACGCGGCAACGCCCAACCGCGCGCGTATGGTTGTGGCGGTGGATGCGGATGTGACCGAAGAGCAGATCGCAGAGTGGGACAAGATCGGCGGGCGCGGTGTGCGCCTGAACACCGACAACAAGGGCGGGATGCCCATCGGGTTTGACGAAATCCCAACGCTAGAGGCCAAGCTGAAACCCTTTGGCTGGCATATCGAATGGCTGTTTCCGGGCAAGGACATTGTCGAGTTGATGCCGATCCTCAAAAAGGTCGAAGTCCCTCAATCCATTGGCCATTTCGCCTATCAGCCCGCCAAGGCCGGGATCGAGGCCGAGGGATTCCAGGCGCTTTTGGGTCTGGTCAGGGACGGCAACACTTGGGTCAAGATCTCTGGCGCAAACCGTGTCAGCGCCACCGATCTGCCGCCCTATGACGACGTGCAACCCATGGCCCGCGCGCTGATAGAGGCAAATGCGGATCGCATCATGTGGGGCACAGACTGGCCGCACCCCAACAAATACGAGGTCAACCCGAACGACGCCGATCCCGTAAATGCCTTTGGTCAATGGGTGCCGGACGAGGCCATGCGCAAAAAGATCATGGTCGACAACTCCGAAGCTTTCTATCGCTTTTAGGCCATGTCGCAGGGGGCAAAGGGCATTGCGTGCGTGGTCAACGGCCAGACCGTTCAGATTGACGCAGATCCGAGAATGCCCCTTGCCCTTGTCCTGCGAAATCATCTGGGACTGCGCGGCACGCGCCTTGGCTGTGAACAGAGCGCGTGCGGGGCCTGCACCGTCGTGATTGACGGGCGGGCGGTGCAATCCTGTGACATTGTGCTGGACGGCGTGGCGAATGCAGATGTCGTCACGATTGACGCCTTGGTGGCCGATGATCCGCCGCATCCGCTGGTTCAGGCGATCCTGCAAACGGATGCGGGGCAATGCGGGTTCTGTCTGGCCGGGATCATCATGGCGACGGTGCCGCTTTATGGGACGCCTGTCACCGATGCCGATATTCTGGCCGCTCTGGATCGAAACCTGTGCAGATGCGGGGCGCATACCCGCATACTCAAAGCGCTGAAATCCGTGTTGATTGCGGAAACGACATGACCATTCCCGGCCCCCTGGCCGCACATACGGCCACGTCCCATTGGATCGCCTTTGCGCCTGACAACAGGGTGATCGTCAAGACCGGCCGTGTCGAGCTGGGTCAAGGCATCGCGGCGGCGCTGACCCGGATCGCGGCGGTTGAACTCTCGGTTGATCCCGCCCAGATCACCCTTGTCGCCGGGGACACAAGCCAAAGCCCGAACGAAGGGCCAACCGTCGCCAGCATCTCTGTCCAGATCGGCGGCATGGCCCTGCGATGGGCCGCCTCTGCTGCGCGCCACGAAATGCTGGCCCGCGCCGCGCAGCTTTTGCAGACAACACCAGAGGTGCTTGATGTCGCACAGGGCGCGATCCTGCACCGGGGCGCAGACACTGGCCTGACCTACTGGACACTTGCCGAAAACGCGCCTCTGGACGGGACTGTCATCGACTATGCCGCACCCATGGCGCTGTCGGGTCATCCTGCTTTTGATCCGGCGCCGCGTCGTGCGGATATTCTGTCGCGCCTTCGTGGAGAGGGATACATTCAGGATCTGGTGTTTGCAGACATGCTGCACGGGCGCATCATTCACCCGCCGTATGGAACGACCGGCCTGATCACCGCGCAAGACCGGATCGCCGCGCTTGCCGGAGACAGGGTCAGACTGTTCCGCAACGGGCTATGCCTTGGCCTGACCTGCGACTGTGAATTCGAGGCAAACCGTGCCGCCCTGCGCCTTTCGCAGCATCTGGATTGGAAAACCACACCCCTTGATTTTGATCCAATGGATGCGTTGAACGACCCGTCAGACACACCAACCCTTGCCACAGACATTGGCAGCGCGCCCGTTGATCCCCTCACGATCTCAACCTCTGTCACGCGTCCCTGCATCGCCCATGCCTCTATCGGTCCGTGTTGTGCGCTGGCGATTTTCGACGAAAACCGGTTGCAGGTCTGGTCGCACAGTCAGGGCGTTTTTGCCCTGCGGGACTCTTTGGCAGCGGTTCTGGATCTGTCTCCAGAGGCCGTGACTGTGCGGTTTACCCCCGGATCAGGATGTTACGGGCACAACGGGGCGGATGATGTGGCTTTGGACGCGGCCTTGCTGGCGCGGGCAAATCCGGGGCGGCATGTGCGCGCGATCTGGTCGCGCGAGGATGAGTTTCGCGCCGCGCCGTTTGGGCCTGCCATGCGAACCACCGCAAGCGCCAGCCTGTCCCCGGACGGGCAAATCACGGGTTTGCGCATAGAGGTCCAAAGCCCTGCCCATAGTACGCGCCCGCGTGGGCCTGCCGCGCCGAATTTGCGCGCCGCGCAGTTCCTTGACCCGCCGATACCGCTTGCCGCCTCGCTGGACCCTCCGGCCTCTGCGGGGGGCGGCAGTGATCGCAATGCCATCCCTCTTTATGCCTTTGACAGGGTGCAGGTCTGGAAATGCCCGCCGCCCCGTCTTGGCTACCGCCCCTCGTCGTTTCGCAGTCTGGGCGCACAGGTCAACGTCGCCGCAATCGAAGCGCTGATCGAAGAGGTGGCCATCGCCACCAACACCGACCCGATCCAGCTGCGCCTGACCCATCTGACAGACCCGCGCGCGCGCCATGTTATTGAAACGGTTCGTAAGATGGCCGATGCCGCCCCGCAGTCGGACGAGGTCATCAGAGGTCTGGGGTTTGCACGCTATAAAAACAGCGCCGCCTATTGCGCGGTGATCGCAGAGCTTGCCATCGACACCGAGATTGCGGTGCGCGCCGTGTGGGCGACGGTCGATGCGGGCGAGGTGATCGACCCCTCTGGCCTGCGCAACCAGATCGAAGGGGGCATCGTACAAGCCGTGTCGATCACGCTGGGCGAGCAGGTTCATTTTGGGGCCAATGGGCCAGAGACCCAACTTTGGGAAGATTATCCCATCCTTGGGTTTTCCGCCGTGCCCCGTATCGAGATCTCTGTGATCGAGACCCTTACACAACCCGCGCTAGGCGTCGGAGAAGTGGCCGCCGGGCCAACCACCGCCGCGATCCTGAATGCCGCCTCACAGGGGCTTGGTCAGAGACTGACACAGCTGCCCCTGACCAGAGACAACCTGACCCGACAATTGTTGACCTAGCCAAAGCCCTTGGCGCATCTGGCAAGATCGCGTAAGACTGCGCGAAATGGGTCTTTCGGGTTTGCGGCGTCCCAAAACACGCCAAACGTGATCAACCGGGTGCCTTTTACGGCGATGGAAAAAGTAAAGAAGAGGGTGCTTTGCATTTACACAATTGCCTGCAGGCCGGTGTCACATGATTACGATAATGATCCCCGCGCGCTACGCCTCGACCCGCTATCCCGGAAAACCATTGGTCAAGCTGCGCGGCGCGAACGGCGTGTCCAAGTCGCTTATCCAGATGACGTGGGAGGTCGGAAAGGCCGTTCCAGAGGCCGATAACGTCTTTGTGGTGACAGATGATGACCGGATCGCAGAGGCAGCACGAGGGTTCGGGGCGGATGTGATCATGACGTCCGAGGGGTGCACAAACGGCACAGAGCGTTGCGCAGACGCGTTGATCCGCGAAAATTTCGAACCGGATATCGTGGTAAACCTGCAAGGCGACGCGCCTTTGACGCCGCCGTGGTTCTTGTCGAACCTGATCACGGCGATGCAGGCCGATCCGGCTTTGGATGCGGCCACGCCGGTTTTGCGCTGTGACCATGAAACCCTTGGCATGTTCCTCGAAGACCGCCGCGCGGGCCGGGTCGGTGGAACGACGGCCGTGTTTGATACGGACAACCGGGGCCTCTATTTTTCCAAAGAGGTCATTCCTTACGTCGATGGCAAGAGTTTTGCCAAACCAACAGACATTCCGGTGTTTCACCATGTGGGCGTCTACGCCTATCGCCCGGCGGCCTTGCGCCGTTATATGGATTGGCCCGAAGGTCGGCTGGAACGCAACGAGGGGCTGGAACAACTGCGCTTTCTTGAAAACGGCGCGCATATGAAATGCGTCGAGGTCGATGCGCGGGGGCGGGTCTTTTGGGAATTGAACAACCCAGAGGACATAGACCGCATAGAAAGCGTTCTTAGCAAAGAAGCCAACCAGTAACCAGTTTGGCGATATCCCCGGTTTTGGTAGTTGTATTGACCTCATCCGCGACCGGTACGTTTATTAAAGGAGTTAAGGGATGCCCCCCAAGTTTGGAACAAGCGGTCTGCGCGGTCTGGTTACAGAGCTAAGCGATGACCTTGTGGGCGATTACACCCGCGCCTTTCTGGCCTCTTGTCCCAATGGCGGTCGGGTTTATGTGGGATGGGATTTGCGCCCGTCCTCGCCCGCCATTGCCGAGGCGGTGATTGCGGCGGCGCAGGCTGAGGGGATCACGCCGATCCGCGCCGGAATGCTGCCCACGCCCGCGCTGGCGCTGGCCTCTATGGGGGCGGGAGCGGCGGCGATCATGGTGACGGGCAGCCATATCCCGGCGGATCGCAACGGGCTAAAGTTCTATCTGCCCGGCGGCGAGGTGTCCAAGGAGGATGAGTTGGCAATCAACGCCGCGCTTGGTCAAGCTGTTGGCACAGGACATGCGGCAGAGACAACAGAGCCTGACATCGCCGCGACCTATGTGACCCGCTATGTCTCTGCCTTTGGTGCGACCGCGCTGTCTGGTCTGCGGATCGGCGTCTATGAACACAGTTCTGCCGCGCGTGATTTTCTGACAGAGACGGTGCGCAAGCTGGGCGCAGAGGCGGTGCCTCTGGCG
>ERZ887830.751-NODE-751-length-19827-cov-7.076826_pt1 | contig 19827 bp, 15 predicted proteins | sample MGYA00521101_ERZ887830 | MGnify/ENA primary metagenome ERZ887830 (study PRJEB32303, sample SAMEA104408592) | aquatic metagenome | biome: Marine water; feature: Pelagic; material: water | place: Baltic Sea | collected 2014-06-05T16:38:00 | depth 1,762 m ... | reverse complement strand
CAGAGCTTCACCGTCAATTCACCGGGCGCGTGCGCGTTTCGTTCGGTTGGGGTACGTTGCTGACAAATGATTTTCGCGGCCTGACGCCCAACGATGCCCTCGCGCCGTTTTCGCTGGTTTGCAAGGCGATCTCTGCCAATGGGCGACCCACCGTCAAGCTGTCGGACAATCCAAACAAGGCGATGGGTCCGGGGCTGGAGGTCGAGCGATATAAACGCGTTTTTGGCGTCGGCCATCAAACGACACAAGAGGTGACAGTATGACCGAACACGAGATCAACACGCTAAAGGCCAATGGCTTTTCCCACGGTTCTGTTGCGCTGGTGAATGGCGGCGCAGAGGGGATTGGCCTTGCAAGTGCATGCCAGTTCGCCTCTCTTGGCATGACCGTTTGCCTGCTCGACGTTGCCGCCGACAAACTGGGCGAGGCCGCAGCGCAGGTCAAGGCCGCCGGGGCCACAGAGGTCGCCACCTATATCGCCGATGTCTCTGACGTCAGCGCGCTACAACAGATCGAGCTTGAGATTGCTGACCGTTTCGGTGGCGTCGATATCCTGATGAACAATGCGGGCATCCAACCGGGCAGTACCATGTTCGGCCCGCATGAACGCTGGCAGAAAATTATTGGTGTGAACCTTTGGGGCGTCATTAACGGAACGCACATCTTTGCCCCGCGTATGATCGAACGCGGCCGCCCCGGTGCGATCATCAATACAGGCTCTAAACAAGGGATCACAACGCCTCCGGGTGATCCCGCCTATAACGTGACAAAGGCGGGCGTAAAGGCGTTCACAGAGGCGCTGGCCTATGAGTTGCGCAACACGACAGGTGCGCAATTAAGTGCGCATCTGCTGATCCCCGGTTTCGTCTATACAGGCCTGACCAAACGGGACCGCACAGAAAAACCCGCAGGCGCGTGGACCCCGGAACAAACCGCCGAATTCCTGATGCAGAGCCTTGCCAAGGGGGATTTCTATATCCTCTGTCCCGACAATGACGTGGACCGTGCAACGGATGAAAAACGGATGGCATGGGCGATGGGCGATATCATCGAAAACCGCCCGCCCCTGTCGCGTTGGCATCCCGACTATGCAGATGCGTTTACGGCATCTCTCAAGACCTGATATACGCGCTCGCCATTTCACAGGCGCGCCGCACATAGAGCGGCAGCTTGGGGTGATCGCCCGGTAAACGGGGCATGGTCCAGCCAAGGGCGGAAAACGCGCGCATCATCTCGAAGGTTTTTAACATGGTGCGGTCTGTGTCCCGCAAGGGCCGATGACTGGCATAACCATCAAGGATTGCCTCGCAAACCTGGGGATAGAGCGGATCATCGTAAAGCTGCGTCACAGAAGCAGCGAGGTCGTACATTGTGTACCCAAAGCCCGCGTCGTCGAAATCGATCAGTGCAAGACCCTGATCGTTGCGAAACACATTCTCTCGCAAGGCATCTGTGTGGATCAGCGTGATTTCCCCGTCATATTCCATGATATTTGCGCGCGCCTTGTCGCGGGCGCTGATGATCAGGGCGCGCTGGGCGTCTGTTAGCAAGGACATCTCCCAATAGCGCCCCCAAAGCGGTTGCTCTCCGGTCAGGCCATCCACGTCCCAACGGGGGCGGTCAAACTGATCCGCGCCCATGGCGATTGTGGCCTGATGCAGACGGGCCAGCAAGGTTCCAGTTTCGGCGTATTCAGAGACGGACTCTGGCGTAAGCGTATCGGTCCCTTGGCCAAGCGGTGCGCCGTCCATCCAACCGATCACTGTTGCGCGTTGCCCATCACCCAGATGCAGCAACCAGTCACCATTTCGCATCGCAACTGGCGGAGGCGCCGGAAAGCCTGCCGCAACAAGCCCTTGAGTCCAGTTCAGTTCCGACAGAATGTGACTGTCGGTGCGATACCCCAACCGATGCAGACGCAGCGCGGCGCGACCTGACGGCAGATCGACCTCGAAAACCGCGTTTTCCCGATGCGATATCAGACGCAGCGAATGTTTAGACCCGCCCCAGGCCTCTGCTGCGCGTTGTGCCAAAGCGTCAAGCATCAGACAGGCATCCCGTCCAGCACCTCGGCCAGCGCATCGGCCACCATATCGACATTCTCTCGCGAAAACGGCATTGGCGGTCGCATCTTGAGGCAGTTCTGATGCCGCCCCAGTTTGTTCAGCAGGATGCCCCGCGCCTTCATACCCTCGACAACTCTGATGGTAAACTCTGGTGCTGGCGCGCCATTTTCATCAACGAACTCCATCCCAAAGAACAACCCACTACCGCGCACTTGCGTGATCATCGGGTGCTTGATCGCAGAGAGCCGTTCCAGCGCATATGCTCCTGAATCAGCCGCATTAGAGACTAACTCCTCGTCTTCGAGCACATCGAGCACAGCCATGGAAGCAGCACAGCTTACCGGATTGCCCCCAAAAGTATTGAAATACCCAAAGGCCTCTCGGAACGCGCCCGTCACCTCTGGCTTGGCAATCACGGCGGCAACTGGATGACCATTGGCCATGGGTTTACCGATGGTCACAACGTCCGGCTCGACACCGATCTTTTCATAGCCCCACATATGGCTGCCAAGCCGTCCAAAGCCGGGCTGAACCTCGTCCGCGATCAGGATTCCCCCCGCCTTGCGCACGACCTCGGCCGTCTTGTCGAGGAAACCGGGTTCAAGATCGGGAAAGCCTTCGTTGGCGAAGAAAGGGCAAAGGATCAGAGAGGAAAAGCCAAACCCCGCGTCATTGAGTTCGTTGATGGCCTGCGCAACATGGCCTGCAAACACCTCTGCCTGACCTTCGCGCGTGCCCCCAAGGGGACGTACGGAATCTGGCGAGGGGATTCGGCGGATGTTTGGGGCATACCCCCCAATGGGCGGCTTTTTCGTGGAGAGTTGAGAGACCAGCGCAGTATTGCCATGATAGGTGTTGTCAGTGGCGATGATGCCCGTCTTGCCCGTGACCGCCTGCCCCATACGCAGAGCGATGTCATTGGCCTCTGACCCGGTGCAGACCATGATCACCGTCTCTAATCCATGGGAAAATTTACTGACCAAGCGTTCGGCGTAGTCAAGGATCCCCTCGTGCAGATAGCGGGTGTGCGTGTTTAGCGCGCTGGCCTGCTGCGCGATCGCCTCGACCACTTTGGGGTGGCAATGACCCACGTGAGGCACGTTGTTGTAGCAATCCAGATACTTGCGCCCCTCGGCATCCCAAAGCCAGACGCCCTCACCCCGCACGATATGGATCGGGTCGTCGTAGAAGGTGGGCATGTTGGGGCCCAAAAGCCTTGTACGTCGGTCTGTGAGGGTTTCAGTCATGCTTTGTATCCTTGTTTCGAATTTGCCCTGCAAATCCGACCAACTGGGGGCCAGCCCCCAGACCCCCAGAGTATTTTAGCCAAGATGAAGAAGGAGGAGGTCAGGACAGATTTGGGAAGTAATCCTCGCAGGTGCCTTCACGATAGACGTCTGCCGTGCAGCAATGCAAGCCACCGCCAAAAGCATAGGCGTCGCGCAGATCGACGGGTACGACTTCCATCCCCAGTTTGTCCATCTGCTCCATTTGATAGACTTCTGACGCCTCAACACAGACGGTTTTCGGGTCGAGCACGAGGACGTTCATCGACAGCCATGTGGAAGAATAGCAAAGCGGCGGCGGGGCGTTATGGGCCGGTTGGGCCGCGTCGACAATCTCCCAGTCGTTCTTATTGAACATCTCACGTTGATCATCGGGCAGGCGACGTTGCGGGTTGTTCAGGATCAGACCGGGCCGCAGCGGGGTAAAGGTCGCGTCGATGTGGATGGGATAGGGATCGCCGGGGAAGTTGACGGCGTGGACACGGTGGTCGGGGAAGTGACGGCGCAGCCACTCGATGCCTTTTAGGTTTGTAGTGAAACCGTGCTGCACCACCAGATCGCGCCCGAAACGCAGCACATCGGCGGCATCGAACAGGGGTTCTTCTTCGGTGGTGACAAAGAACTTTTCTGCCGCCCATTTCAGGCGTTTTTCCACGCCGATCTTATCGCTAAGATAATCCGGGTGGTAATCCGCCTCGGTCAGGCGCGGTTTTGGGGCGGATTCGTGGCGGAATTTCGGATCTTCGTTAAAGTATTTCTGCATCAGGGGGCGGTAGTTCAGGTATTCGAACCAGCGACAGCGATAGGACATCGTCGCCTCTAGGATCTCTGACCCGACGGTCAGCAGGACATCGCGCGGGGGCATACAGCCGAACTGACTTTCGGTGTGAAAATCAGGTGTCGTTGCGGGCAGGCTGTGGTCGATGCAGGTCGGACGATCGACACGCACACCGCGCTTTTCCAGCATCGAAGCGAAGTTATCCAACAGCTCGTTCGCGCGGTCGATGGTCTCTTGCGGACGTCGTCCCCACTGGCCGCGCATGTCGCTGTCCTCGGGAACCTTGGCATCCAGCGCGGGTTCTTCGGGCGGGATGTGGCAATCATCCGCGCGACCAACGATCACATGTTTCAGCGGGTCCCATTCGTTCCAGCTATTGACGACGGTATTCTGCATTTTGATGACTTCCGAGGCACTGTTCCTGTCCGATGTTTCCTATTGATATGCACCTCTTTAGGCAAGCACGGCTGCGACCTGTTCAGGTCGGGGACAGACACGCGATCGACCTTGCTGTCAGGCGGCGTTTAGGGCATCAGCGCGTATCTGACCTCTAGCGATCACGAGCCGCACGATGGATTACAAAGCATCAGGAGCCCCGAAAATGGGTAGGAAAGCGCCAAAGCACAACGAACATAATGCGCGGGGCACGGAGAAGAATCCGTTCGGCGCGCGCGAGACCAAGGCAGAACTGCTGGCCCGGATGAAGGCCGCCGCCGAGGCAAAGAGAAAGGACTAGTCTTCGCCCTCGACGCGTCCGCGCATGTTTTTGACTTCGCCGCGGACTTTCTTGGCCTTCAAGCGACGCTGTTTGGACCCAAAGGTCGGCTTGGTCGCGATGCGGCGTTTGGGCGCGACGGTGGCCTTGCGGATCAACTCTGCCAGACGGTCCCGCGCAATATCACGATTTCGCGCCTGACTGCGGGTCTCATCGACCTGAATGATCAAAGCGCCTTCTAACGTCCAGCGTCGCCCGGCCAGACGGCGCAGACGCGCTTTGACTGGGGCCGGCAGATTGGGCGAGCGCGCGGCCTCGAACCGCAGCTCTACCGCAGTCGAAACCTTGTTGACGTTCTGCCCCCCCGGCCCACTGGCGCGGGTGAACTGTTCGGTCAACTCCCAGTCCTCAATCGTTATGGTGTCGGTGATCTTTAGCATGGGGCCAATTATAAACACGCTCTGTCTGTAACAACAGGCTGATATTGAAACGAAAAGGGCCGCCCTATGTCAGAGCGGCCCTTCGAGTACTTTTAGAGATGGTCCGGTTAGAACAAGCGTCCAATCGGCGGGTTTCTAACCCAAGGGTTTGCCCTTAGGCGATCACACTCCCGACTGTTCCGACACACTTCTCCAATCTCACTCTCGACACTGGATCACCTCCTTTCAAATGTTGCGGTTAAGGCCAGACTGACACAGATTTTGTGTTTGTCAAAACTTTTTACGCAACCCGTGTGACCATGCGCATCACAATTACGCGAAATGGCAGCAGAGCGATTAAGGATATAGCAAGTTTCACACCCCAATCGGCCACGGCAAGCGAGATCCACAGGGGCGCGAGAGGGCCTGCACCCAGCAGAGGCAGCATTTCATTCGCCCAGCTAACGTCATTGCCCGGTTCGATCACGGTCAAAAAGGTTGAAAACGCGATGGTAAAGAACAGGGCGGTGTCGATGGTCGAGCCGATCAGGGTCGAGGCAAGCGGCGCTTTCCACCATGTCCCGTCACGCAGGCGGTCAAAGATCGAAACGTCGATCAGTTGCGCCGTCAGGAAGGCAAGGCCCGATCCAATGGCAATGCGCAGCGTCACAGCGGGATAGGTGAACCCATCGCCTTGCAACATGATCTGCGTGCCGATCAGGGAACAGGCGACACCCGTCAGGAACCCGGCAAAGACCACCTTGCGCGCGGTGGCAGCGCCATAGACACGGTTCATGATGTCAGTGACGAGAAACGCAAAAGGATAGGTAAAGGCCCCATAGGTAAGCCAGTTGCCATAAAGGAATTGCACAAGGATGTTCGAGGCCACAACGATAATGGCCATGGCAATAACGCCAGGAAGCAGACGAGACATATCATATTTCCGTTTTTGCAAGGTTGCGGAGACTTGGCCCCGTGTCACGGGACGCACGCCTCTAACGCTGTGACAGCCGCAGTGCAAGCTATTGTTTAAGGCGATATTCGACAAATTCCGTGCTTTGCAGCATCCGAAAATTATCGTCCGAAATCATGGTTAGCCGAAGATCTCCGGCGGCGTCCTGCCAAACAGAGAGGCCTTCCATATTGTCGTGGCGACCACTTGGGGTATCGACGAGAATCTTTTCGTCAGAGATCCTATTGCCATCGATGGAAAACCGTCGCACCCGCGTTTGAAAGCCAAAGATGCTGTTGAGCGCGCGTTCCAACAGATAAAGCCGACCATCTGGCCCAAAATCAGCACCCACCGCCAGAAACGGGCCGCGGCGCGGAATGGCAAAGGGCTTGGTCCATTCGCCATCACGATAGCGATACACCGGAAAGGGCGCTTCGACAGCGCCGGATCGCTCTGGCATTGTGTAAATCGACCCGTCAGGCCCGATCGCCAAAACCTCTAACGAGGAATTATTCTGCATTTTCTTGAAATCATCGTGACGTGGCAGCCCTGCGGCCTCTGAATCCGCGTTGCGATAGCTCCAGACACGGTGAATCGCCTCGAAAGACACGTAGATACGTCCACCCTCATCGACCGCCAGACCTTCGGCGTCCACCTGAAACCGCGACAGCGGGCCACCCTTGTTATTCTTCAGCGGGTGAAGGCGGTTGGTGACGGTGATGTCGGTGATCTCTGTCCCGTCCCGCCTGAAATCGCCTTCGACAATGCTGCCCCTATCAGACACAGCAACAAAGCTGTTGCCATCTGCGGTGACCTCTAATCCGGAAAACCCGCCGAAACCATCGTCAGGCAAGGACCATTTGTACGTTCCCAGATATTCAGCCTCGACCATGGGTTGAGCGACGCCGCTAAGACCCAAAACCGCCGCAACTGACGACGCGATCAGCGCGAAGATAAGACGCTGGCGCATTGACTAGGCAGATCCCCGATGACGAGTTCGCGCTTTGGTTTAGGAGGGGGAGCGTTGGGATCACGCGGCTTTGGCGGGGGTGGGTTCAGGATATTATTGACCCATGTCTGCGCCTCGTCACAACCATCGCCCGGTGGCGGCGGGGCCTGATCGACGCAACCTGCGGCCCCTTTGGGACAACTCAGACGCACGTGGAAATGATAGTGATGACCATACCACGGCCGGATCTTGCGCAACCACGCCCGGCCCCCTTTTTCGTCTTTGCACATCTGCACCTTGGCCCCGGCAAACACAAAGATACGCGCGACGGCCGGATCGCTGCCGGCGTCTTTCAGAATCTCGTGATGCGCGCGGGTCCAGCTGTCGTTGACATAGGCGCCCTTGGAACGGCGCATAGAGATTGACGACAGATTCTCGCGCTCTGTTCGGCTAAGGTTTAGGTTATTCGCGGGCAGCATCCAGATATCCGCGTCCAGCCCGATCTGATGGCTTGCGTGCCCGGTCAACATCGGCCCACCGCGCGGTTGCGACAGATCCCCCACGTAGATCCCGTTCCAACCGGGTTGACGCGCTGCAGCCTGCGACAGGCGTTTGACATAGGCAATCAACTCTGGCTGGCCCCAGTTCCGGTTCCGGCTAAGCCGCATAGCCTGCCACGTTGGCCCGGTTTCCTCTAGCTGCTGACCCCCGGCCATACAGCCCTTGGCGTAGCCGCCGAATGGGTCCGGCCTTTGGGCAGACCCCGTCGGTTTTCCCCCGAACAAGGTCTTGGCCATTGTATTCGGGTTAATGTTAGAGGCCGATTGGGTCACTGCCGCCGGCGCGCCAGAGGCGACACGAGGGCTGGGCGCATCATTGCGCGATGGCGACGCGCCACAGGAAATGAGGGCAGCGGTTGCGGCTAGCACGGTAAGGGTCCGGATCATCACGATCTGCGATCTCCATTTGGTTTCACCCAGAGTAACAGGAAAAGTCCGATAAGAAAAAGCCCGATAAGCGGAGTAATTCCGACCCGCTGGCTACCGGACAGATTGGTGGCTATGGCGATTGCTGCGGGCGCAATAAAGGATGTCGCCTTGCCTGCCAGCGCATAGAGGCCGAACGCCTCTGTCATACGGTCCGGGTTCGCCTGTCGCACCATCATACTGCGGCTGGCAGACCCCACAGCCCCCGCGGCGGCCCCGATCATCGCGCCACAGATATAAAAAGCGATATCGGGCAGCGCAGATCCTGCAGCGACCGTTACGCCAAGAACCGTCTCGCGTGAAATCATCACGATAGAGATCGCCACGACAATCAGCGTCAGGATGCAGGCCACAATCACCGGCTTGGGCCCATAGGCGCGATCGGCACGCCCACCGATATAGGCGAAAACGGCACCCGTCAGGGCGGCGACGATGCCAAAGACGCCGATATCAATGACGCTCCACCCCAAAATCCCAAAGGCATAGATGCCGCCAAAGGTGAACATCCCGTTCAACGCATCGCGGTATAGCATCGAACTGCCCAGATAGGCGCTTAGCGAAACCTGCGACGGCAGACGGCGCAGGGTCGCCACCAGATCAGCCAGACTCTGTGCTACAGAGGCCCCACGCACCACCAGATGACGCGGCTCGCGCACCCAGAGGAAAAACGGGATCATGAAAACGACATACCAAATAGCGGTGAACGGCCCGACAAAACGCGTGCCTTCACGGATCTCGGGATCAAGCCCGAACAGCGGCGCCTGTCCCAGCAGGGTCACGCCAGAGGCATTCTCGGCCAGAAACAGCAGCATAAAGGCCAGCGCAAAAACGCCGCCAAGATAGCCAAGCGCCCAGCCGTTTCCAGAAATCGCACCGACCTCTCTGTGATCGCCCAGCGACGGCAGCATGGCATTGGTAAAGATCGTGGCGAATTCCATTCCGATCAGGCCAATGCCAAAAAAAATCAGCACAGCGATCATGTTGAAGTTGCCCGGTTCCGTCAGCCACAGCCCGCTGGCGCCAATGACATACAACAGGGAAAACACCCAAACCCACGGCAACCGACGACCGGAACTATCGGCAAAGGCTCCAAGGATCGGCGCGCTAAAGGCGATAAACAGACCCGCTGCGGTCAGACCGTAGCCCCAATAGCTTTGTGCAAGGGCCTTGGCAGCGGTGTCATCCAGACCCTTGCTCATCAGGTCAGAACTGACGATTTCTGCAAAAAAGGGGCCAAAGATAAAGGTCAGCAAGACAGTATTGTAGGGCTGGCTGGCCCAGTCGAACATCATCCAGCCCCAAATGCGCTTGCGCAGGCTCACATCGGCCATAGGTCTCACCCCTTGTTACGCCTCTGATATGACAGGCAATCGACAGACCGTGCAATGACCGAATGTGTCGTCAATTAGCGTGTTTCATCGGGGGCCACGGACGTTTAGCATCCGCTTCGATCCATGCCTGAACCCAGTCAGGCAAAGGGGGGCTTGCCTCTTGTTCGCCCATCGCCTGCATGACCTTGGCAGGTGCCACGATCCCGTTTTCATTTGACACCACCGCCCGCACCAGATTGTGATTGGCGCAGTCTCCGTCGCTTTTCCACATGGATTGCTCCATATAAATGAACCGCGCGTCCCAGCCGACGCAGCGCGTGTACATCGTCAGTCGATCCAACATCCGCACCCGACGACGCCAGCTCATCGAACACCCCGCCATGGCCATGCTCCACCCCTGGTTCGCCAGAACATCAAGCAACCCGGTTCGCCGCGCCAAAGGCAAGCGCCCCAGATCGTAAAGCGTCAAGGTGCGCCCGTTGTTCAGCTCCATCCACAGATCAATGTCCCACGGCCAGCAGATGTGCCGCGACATATGTGTACCCGTCAACGGCAGCGGCGGCGCGCTCCGGTTTACGAAATATTCTTTGAACAAGCGGATGAAGGGGTACATGGCCGCTCCTTTCCGGCTGAAATCTGAAACGCCTGACACAAAGGTCAGCAGGCAAAGCGAGCATAAGCCCGCCTTGTCAGCGATTGGCAAGATGCTTAGGTGTCGGGTTGAACATGCTTTAAAGAGGACTGCAATGACGTCAATCTTTCAAATCCTGATGCTGATCCTTGATGTGATCTGGTTCATCATGATCGCCCATATCATTATGTCGTGGCTGATCAATTTTCAAGTGCTGAACCTGCGCCAACCGTTAGTTGCGCAGATCTGGTACGGGTTGAACCGTTTGCTTGACCCGATTTATGGGCGGATTAGATCGTTTCTGCCCGATATGGGCGGGCTGGATCTTGCGCCTCTGGTTGCTCTGATTGGGGTTTATGCATTGCGGATTATCCTGATCAACAACGCCGCCGCGTTTTATTGACGGTTTAGGCAAGCCTGCGGGCTTGTTCCCCGATTCTGCATCTGCGATGGTCTGGCCAACAAGAGCAGTCAGACCAGAAAAAAACACGGACCAATGGACCGCGCGCAGCAATTATTATCTCAAGTTTTCGGCTTTGATGCCTTTCGACCCGGTCAGGCCGAGATCGTAGAGGCTGTGCTGGCAGGGCGAAATGTGCTTGCCATTATGCCCACGGGTGGCGGTAAATCCCTTTGTTTTCAACTGCCTGCCCTGTGTCGCGAGGGGGTTACAGTTGTTATCTCTCCGTTGATCGCCCTGATGCGCGATCAAGTCCGTGCGTTGCGCGAGGCGGGGGTCGAGGCGGGTGCGCTGACCTCTGGCAATACGCCCGAAGAAACCGACGCGGTGTTTGCCGCTTTGGATGCGGGCACGTTGCGCTTGCTTTATATGGCGCCGGAACGCCTTGCCTCTGGCGGCGCGCTGACCCTTTTGCGGCGGGTGAATACTACGCTGATCGCGGTGGACGAGGCGCATTGTGTTAGTCAGTGGGGCCATGATTTTCGCCCCGATTATCTACGGATCGGTGAGTTGCGTCGTGCACTGAACGTGCCGCTGGCCGCCTTTACCGCCACCGCCGACGCCGAAACCCGCGAAGAGATTGTGCGCCGCCTGTTTGATGGCGCGCAGCCTGACAGTTTTCTGCGCGGTTTTGATCGCCCCAATATCCACCTAGCCTTTGCTGCCAAAGACGGGCCGCGCAAACAGATCCTCGATTTCGCCGACGCGCGTCGGGGGCAATCGGGCATCGTATATTGCGGCACACGCGCCAAGACCGAAACAATCGCCGCCGCCCTGCGCGACGCCAAACATGTTGCCTGTCACTATCATGGCGGCATGGATGCCAAGGACCGTCGCATCGTAGAAACCCGATTTCAGCGCGAAGACGGGTTGATCGTCTGCGCCACGGTCGCCTTTGGGATGGGTGTCGACAAACCTGATATCCGCTGGGTGGCCCATGCGGATTTACCAAAATCCATCGAGGCCTATTATCAGGAAATCGGACGTGGCGGGCGGGACGGCGCGCCTGCCGAGACGCTGACATTATATGGCGCGGATGACATCCGCCTGCGGCGTTCGCAAATTGACGAAAGCCCGGCCCCCCCGGAACGCCGCGCCGCTGATCACGCGCGGTTAAACTCGCTGCTCGGTCTGGCCGAAGCACTGCGCTGTCGTCGTCAAAACCTGCTGGCGTATTTTGGCGAAGATCCAGAACCTTGCGGGAATTGCGATCTTTGCGACCGCCCCGCAGAGATCTTTGACGGCACACTTGCGGTGCGAAAGGCTTTGTCTGCGATTTTGCGCACGGGCGAATACTTCGGGGCCGGGCATCTGATCGACATTCTGCTGGGGTCCTTGACGGATAAGCTCAAACAACGCGGCCACGATGAATTGCCCACCTTCGGTGTCGGCAAGGAATATAGTCGCGGGCAATGGCAGGCGATTTTTCGGCAGATGATGGGGCACGACCTGATCCGGCCTGATCCGGAACGCCACGGTGCCTTGCGCTTTACCGAGGCCGCACGTCCGATTTTACGTGACGAGGCCAAGATCGAATTGCGCAAGGATACCGTCACAAAGTCCGTTGATCGCCCCATCGTTAAGGCATTGGTCAGCGATGAAAACGCGCCGCTTTTGTCTGCGCTCAAGGCCAAACGCCGCGCTTTGGCAGAGGACGCGCGCGTGCCGGCCTATGTGATTTTCACCGACCGCACCCTGATCGAAATGGCAGAGACCCGGCCCATGACGCTGGACCAGATGGCCGGAGTCAGCGGAGTCGGGGCGAAAAAGCTGGAACGCTATGGCGCGGATTTTCTGAAGATCATCGCAGGCGACACACCGGCACCCGAACATCCCGCGCGGATGAAGCTGGCCGGGCGTGCCGAGGGGGCAATCTATGATCGCCTGCTAGAGGCACAGGCAGAACTGGCGCGCGGCGATGGGTCTGGCAAACCGATGAGCTGTTCTGCCTCACTCTTGGCAAAGGTCGCCGCGATGCGCAGACCAGATATGAATGCCCTCGCCGGGATTCTGGGGGAACGACGTGCCGAACGCTTTGGCCCTGTGTTTTTGCGCATTCTCGACGAAGCCTAGGGTGGACCCCGTGCCTGAGACCGCTAAATAGACTGTCATACAGAATACAAAGGATATCGCCATGTTGGTTGTCATCTCACCTGCAAAGCGGCTTGATTGGGAGCCGGTCGACGTCACGCCGACCCAGCCCGATTTTCAAAAAGAGGCGAATATCCTTGCCAGCCATGCCCGCGCGTTGACGCTGGCCAAGCTGAAAAGCCTGATGGACCTCAGCGACGATCTGGCAAAGCTGAACCGCGACCGGTTTAAGGCGTTCGAGGATCAATCGACCGAATCGAACGCCAAACCCGCGATGTTTGCCTTTGCGGGCGACACCTATATGGGCCTAGAGGCAAAGACGCTGGACCCTGACAGCATCCGCTATGCGCAGGATCATCTGCGGATTCTGTCCGGCCTTTATGGCGTATTGCGCCCAATGGATGCGATCCAGCCCTATCGTCTGGAAATGGGAAGCCGGTTGAAAACCCGGCGCGGTGCGAACCTTTATGATTTCTGGCGCGACGTTCCGGCCAAGGCGCTGAATACTGCTGCGGATGAAACTGACAGCGCATTTTTGGTGAATTGTGCCAGCCAAGAGTATTTTGGCGCGGTGGATCTCAAGCAGCTAAAACCGCGGCTGATCGAACCCGTTTTTATGGAGGTGAAATCCGGCACCCCCAAGATCGTCAGTTTTTTTGCCAAGAAGGCGCGTGGCAGCATGGCGCGGTTTATCGTCGAAAACCGGATAACGGACATAGACAGCCTCAAAGACTTCTCGACCGGGGGATACCGGTTTGATGTGGATCGCAGCGATGGCGACAGGTTGGTCTTTCTGCGGGACGAGGCGCAGACGGCGATGAAACAAGCCTCTTAACCCTGTGCCACTTTCACAAGTTCGGGGAAGACAGGCAGGCATTGCTCGGGGATTTCCTCTGCAATTCGGGCAAAAATCTCGTCTTTGCGGAAGGGTTTTGTGAGGTGGTAATCTAGGCCCGATGCCAGAATGGAATGGTCGTCCCCTGCCATCGCGTGAGCCGTCAAGGCGACAATCGTGGTGCGTTCGATAGCCTTGTCCTGCTCGATCTGACGAATGATCCGCGTGGCCTCCAGCCCATCGATGCCGGGCATGGAAATATCCATAAAGATCAGATCGGGTTTTTCCGCCTTATAGGCATCAATCGCTTCGCGTCCGTTGGTGGCAAAGATCAATTCGACGTTCAGCGACTTGATGAGTTTGCTGAACACCAATCGGTTCGTCTTGTTGTCCTCTGCCGCAAGGATCCGCATCGGGCGCAGATTTTTTGGCGCAATAGGCTCTGGTAGCGTCGGTTGAATGAGGCTTGGCCCGTTGAGGGTTTTAGGTTCTTTCAAAGACGCAAGGGCGGCAAACAGGTCGCGGCGCCGTACGGGTTTTTGCATGACACGCGACACCGTTGTTTTCGCGGTTTTCGGCAAGCTTGGTGTTGTTGAAAACAGGATGATAGAGCCCTGAAACCCATCAGCGCGCAATTTTTCGGCCAATCCGGTGCCCAGCATGTCCGGCAATCTCTGGTCGATTAGGAAGACGTCAGAGGCATCATAGGCCTTGCCAAACACCTCTTCGCCCAGTCGATGTTTTTCTGTATCCAGCCCGGCCATGCGCAGTTGTTTTTCGATAATCCGTCGATTGAGACCCTGACCGTCCACAACCACCACACGACCCAGCCAATCCGGGACCCGCTCTATAGAGGTTTCAGGTTTCGCGCCGATTGGCATGGTCAGATGGAACCCGAAACTGGACCCGGTGCCAATTTCACTGTCCACCCAGACTTCGCCACCCATCAGAGTGATCAATTTCTTGGTGATCGCCAGGCCAAGCCCAGTGCCCTCGAACGCGCGGTTGCGATCGTCCTCAACCTGATTGAACTCGCCGAATATGTGATGGATCATGTCAGGCGGGATGCCGATACCTGTGTCTTCGATGCTGATATGCACCCTTTGTGCCGCACCATCCTGGGCCGGCAGACCAACGACACGCACCAGAACATGACCGTGCGAGGTGAATTTAATCGCATTGCCGATCAGGTTGTTCAGCACCTGACGCACCCGTCCCGCATCGCCAATGAAATGCGTGGGCAGAAAGAGGTCATAGTCGATGATCAGGTCGACGTCTTTGTCCTGCAAGCCGGGCTGCAAAAGCATCGCGATTTCGTGGATCGCGCGTTCAAGATCAAACACATCTGAACGCAGTTTGATCTTGTCCGCCTCGATCTTGGAATAATCCAGCACGTCGTTGATCAACACCAGCAAGGCCTCACCAGAGGATTTGATGGTATCAATAAACAACCGCTGCTCTTCGTCCAGTTTGGTGTCAGCCAGCAGATCGGCCATGCCTACGACCCCATTCATCGGGGTGCGGATTTCATGGCTCATATTCGCAAGAAAGGCGCTTTTGGCGCGGTTTGCCGCCTCTGCGCGACTGCGCGCATTCTTTAGCTTGGCCTCATACCGGATAGTATCGGTGATATTCAGCGCCAAAGAGACCGTATCGCCGTCGCGCGCACGCTGATCAATGAGTTTGATAAACGTGCCGTTCCATAGCCGCAGCGTCCGCGCCTCAATGCCTTTTGTCGTCCAGCGCAAGGTCATGTCCTGCATCCAGGACGACCGGCTCATATCGCCGATATCGATGATTCCCTTTTCGGTCGCGATGGATAAAAGCTCTGAGTAGGTGATACCGGGGCCGACACTCTCTAGCCCCTCAAACGGTCGCAGATAGGCCGAGTTGGCCGCGACCATAACATTGTCCTGATCAAAAACCGCGAACCCATCCTGTATCGCCTCTACAGAATCCCACAGCCGACGTCCTACGATGATGGTCGCGTTATTTGCGTTGACCAGTTGTGACTCTGCTTGTTGCTTTTCCTCTTTCAACACTTCGGTTTCTTAGCGTTTTTCAACGATTTCGAAACTGAGGTCGCGCGCGTGCAGGGACAGACGGCGGTTTGCCTCTGACAATTCTGCCTGTTTGACGTCCAACAAGCGTTCTGCTGCCAATCGCCTACGGCGTTCAAGCGCAAGCATATCTGATAAATTCATCCCCAAGCTCCGCAACTACAGGGTGATCATGCCCAAGCTTGCTTAATATGAACTTAATTGTGTTCTTGAAATCGTTGCCGCATCGCGACGGCTGTGCGACGATACGCGGATTATGAATCAGGAGTTATCCCATGCGCCTCGGTTTCGGAATCGCTTTAATCCTATCTATTTTCTCAACACCTTTGATCGCTCAAGCCACTGACCCCGTACCCGACCGACGACTGACACTCGTTCGCGACGTGGATTTTCCCGGTGGTGATTTACAGTCAATCTTTGACACGAACCTGAACGCCTGCGAGGCGGCGTGTCTGGCAAACGCCCAATGTCAGGCCTTTACCTTCAACAACCGGTCGAAATCCTGTTTCCCGAAATCCGCCGCGTCCGAACCCGTGACCTACGACGGCGCGTATTCCGGCCGCGTTCTGGTCACTGATCCCGGTGTGATCGCCCGCAGCAAAGAGCGCGTGACAGATCTAAGCTTTGTTTTACAGGCCGATTTGATCGCAGCCCGCCGTCAGGCGCTGGATCTGACAAACAAGCATATTCCAAACGACTGGACCATCGAGGATCTGCTGCGCTCTGCGGTTAATACCGAAAAAGCAGGCAATCTTGTTTCGGCCTACCGGTTTGTCGGGGCTGCCACGGTCCTTAGCGATGCGCCCGATCATTGGATCGACTACGCCCGCCTGGCACTGGCCATTCAAACAACGAATTCATCAGAAAAGCGGACCTATGCACAAAGCGCGCTTAATGCGTCGGTAAACGCCTATTTGCGCTCTGGCAGCCCGGCGACGCAGGTGAATGCCCTTGTAATCATGTCCGAGGCGCTGGAACGCAACAGCCGAGGTCGGGCAATGATCCCCGCGCTGCGTCTGGCACAGGAAATCTCGCCCCGTCAGGACACGGATGAGGCGCTTGACAAGGCGATTGGCAAATACGGGTTTCGCGTGACGGATCATACGGTCGACAATGATTCTGCCCGCCCACGTATCTGCGCGCAGTTCTCTGAACCGCTTGTACGGGCTGGTGTCGATTACACGCCTTTCGTGCAAGTGCCCGCCGCCGATCTGACGGTGGAACCGGAAACACGCCAGCTTTGCATCGAAGGCGTTGTGCATGGCGAGCGCTATCAGGTGACCTTTCGCGAGGGCCTGCCAGCAGCCTCTGGTGAAAAGCTGGTCAAGAACATCACGATCAGCCTTTACGTGCGCGACCGATCTGCTGCTGTACGCTTTCCGGGACGCGCCTATGTCTTGCCCGCGACAGGCGACATTGCCCTGCCCATCGAAACGGTGAACCTGACAGAGGTGGACCTCAAGCTGAGCCGCATCAGCGACCGGTCGATCCTGCGCACCATTCAGGACGATTATTTCGGTCGCCCTCTATCGGTCTGGGAAGAGCGTAACTTTGGCAATGATCTGGCCACAGAGGTCTGGACCGGCAAAGGCGAAGTTCTGAACGAATTGAACAAGGATGTCACCACGCGCCTGCCAATGGACGAGGTCGTGGGCAAGCTGACCCCCGGCATCTATGCGCTACAGGCCAGCATCCCCGATGCGGATCCCTATGACACCGCCTCTGCGACGCAGTGGTTTGTCGTCAGCGATCTTGGCCTCGCCACGATGAGCGGCTCTGACGGGTTACATGTCTTTCTGCGCAGTCTGGGCTCTGCTGATCCGACCGAGGGGGTAGAGGTTACACTATTGTCGCGCGCCAACGCTATTCTTGGCACCGCAACCACCGACGCGATGGGATACGCGCGCTTTGAACCCGGTCTGATCAAGGGCACGGGTGGTGCCTCTGCTGCGATGGTTCTGGCCAAGACCGACGGCGATGTAACCTTTCTCTCGCTCACCGATCCTGAATTTGACCTCAGCGACCGGGGCGTCGAAGGGCGCGAGCCTGCGGGGCCGATTGATACATTCATGACCACGGACCGCGGGGCCTATCGCGCAGGCGAGACGATCAACGCCACCGTGCTGACCCGCGACGCCACCACCGAGGCGATAGAGGGTCTGCCCGTCGTTGCCGTGCTGCGCCGTCCCGATGGCGTCGAATACTCGCGCCAGATCTCGCAGAACAGTGAGGCGGGCGGTCATGTGTTCAATTTCCCCACCACCGGAAATGTGCCGCGAGGGTCGTGGCGTCTTAGCGTCTATGCCGACCCCGATGCGCCTTCGATTGCCAGCACACAGGTGCTGGTCGAGGACTTTCTGCCAGAACGCATTGATTTCGATCTGGCCCTGCCAGAGGGTCCGATTCGCGCCGAAGACCGCCCGCCGCTGACCATCGACGCGCGCTATCTGTTCGGCGCGCCTGCTGGTGATCTGCGCATCGATGGCGAGGTCGCCTTGCGCACAACAACCACTCTGGCCGATTACCCCGGTTTCCAGTTTGGGCGTTATGACACAGATGTGCCCACTGAAGTCTGGTACATGCCCGGCGATCTGCGCACTGATGACGATGGCAAAGCAACCGTTGGCATCGAATTCCCAGAATTAGAGCCGAATTTCCGCCCGATGGAGGCTGTTATCGCGGTGCGCGTGTCCGAAGGCTCTGGTCGTCCGGTAGAACGCAAGATCACCCATCCTATTGCGCCCGATGGGCCAATGATCGGGATCAAAGCGAATTTTGACGGCACTATTGGCGAAAACACCGAGGCCAGTTTTAACCTGATAGCGCTGAATGAGATGCAGCAAAAAACCGGGATGGACGTGCAATGGACCATCAACCGCGTGCGCACACGTTATCAGTGGTATCAATACTCCGGGTCCTGGGACTGGGAGCCGATCACAACCCGCACCCGCGTTGCCGAGGGCACCGCGTCGCTTGGCGCTGATCCGGTGACTGTCTCTGGTTTGGTGGAATGGGGCCGCTATGAAATCAAGGTGGAACGCACCGGGGCCGATTACGTCGCCGCCTCGCAGGATTTCTATGCAGGGTGGTATGGTGCGGCGGATGCGTCGTCGACACCTGATCTGCTGGAACTTTCGCTGGATGCAGAAAGCTACAAACCCGGCGACACCGCACGCGTTCGTCTGGTCCCTCGTTATGCTGGCAAGGCTTTGATCTCTGTCGTGTCGAACCGCCTGATCGACATGAAGGCCGTCGAAGTTGTCGAGGGCGAGAATGTCATCGAACTGCCTGTCACCGATGATTGGGGGGCCGGGGCTTATGTCACAGCCTCTGTCATCCGTCCGATGGACGCCGAGGCCGATCGCAACCCTGCCCGCTCGCTTGGGCTTAGCTATGCACCGGTTGACCCGCAAGACTCGAAACTTGCCGTCAGCTTTGACACAGCCGCAGAAATTGACCCTCGCGGGCCGATGCCGGTCGCGCTGAAGGTCGATGGCATCACCACAGGCGAAACCGCTTGGGTGACCATTGCTGCCGCCGATGTCGGTATCCTCAATATCACCGGCTTTCAAAGCCCGGATCCCTCTGGTCACTACTTTGGTCAGCGCAAACTGGGGATGGGGATGCGCGATGTTTATGGGCGTCTGATTGATGGGATGAATGGCGCGATGGGGACCGTGCGCTCTGGTGGTGATGGCGGGTCTGCCAATGATCCGACCTCGCCGCCCCCGACCGAAGAGCTGGTCGCCTATTTCTCTGGCCCGATCAAAGTCGATGCCGATGGCTATGCCCGCACCGAGTTCACCCTGCCCAGCTTTAACGGCACCGTGAAACTGATGGCCGTCGCATGGTCCAAGACCGCCGTGGGCGAGGCAGAAACTGACGTGCTTGTCCGCGATCCTGTCGTCGTCACTGCCAGCCTGCCGCGCTTTATGGCGCCCGGCGATACCTCTCGTCTGCTGCTGGAAATCGTCCACGCCTCTGGTCCTGCGGGTCGGGTCGGTCTGGACGTGACCGCGCAGGGTGTGACGCTGGCAGGGGATATTCCATCCGGGTTTGAACTGGCCGAGAATGGCAAAGAGGTCATCTCGCTGCCGATCACCGCAGGCAACGCGGGTCTCTACGAGATTGACGTCACACTTAGCACACCCGTCGGCAAGGTTTTGACCAAGACGCTGAAACTGCCCGTGCAGGTCAACGATCCTCTGATCTCTCGCACCAGTCGGTTCCAGCTATCTTCGGACAAGACCTTTACCTTTGATAACAAC
>ERZ887830.746-NODE-746-length-19881-cov-13.977555_pt1 | contig 19881 bp, 25 predicted proteins | sample MGYA00521101_ERZ887830 | MGnify/ENA primary metagenome ERZ887830 (study PRJEB32303, sample SAMEA104408592) | aquatic metagenome | biome: Marine water; feature: Pelagic; material: water | place: Baltic Sea | collected 2014-06-05T16:38:00 | depth 1,762 m ... | reverse complement strand
TGACGGTACTACCGTTGTTTGTGCCGCTGGTACAGCAATTACCGCGTAAAACTGACTGGGGGCTTCGGCCCCCTTTCTTACTGAGGTTAATATGAAAAAGTATACCAAAGAAGAAAAAAAAGCAATGCATGCAAAATCTGCTCAAGAACGGGCAGAGAAAAAAGCTCGCGCTAAAGCGGCTCTTGTTAAAAGGCAAAAAGAAGCGGCTGCAAGAAAAAAAGTTGCTGAACAAAAAAGAAAAGAAAGGCAAGCTAGGCTAGATGCAAAAAATGCTGAAATAGCGGCTGCCAGAAAAAGCCGCAGAAAAGTAGGCGACGAAAGGCGTTCTAAGAACAAAACGCTGTTAGACCATTTGTTGAACCCCTAAATAAAGGCCACAATAATGGCAGAGAAAATTAAGTTAATTTCTAACGCCTTGATTTTGATTGGCGACCTGCCTGTCACATCATTAAGTGGTAACACACGCGCAGAAACCGTAGCTAACAACTTGTACGACAACATCGTGCAGGCTGAGATGTCTAAGTATCGCTGGGGCTTTGCTCGACGATTAGCGCAGTTAGCCCTTACTACAGAGACTCCAGTAGGTAATGACTACAAAAACATCTATCAGCTTCCTGCTGACCTGATTAACGTAGTTAAGCTAGACCCTGCAATACAATACAGAATCTATGGCGACAAGGTGTATGCCAATACATCTGGGCCTTTGTACGTTGATTACATAGCAAACGTGGCTGAAGGTGAATGGCCTGTTTACTTTGCTAAGATGATCGAGTACGCACTAGCAATGGACTTTGCACCATCTATCAGGGACAGTGCTGCATCAGCACAAGTTAACGCTGCTAAGTACGAGAACGCATCTCGTATGGCACGTTACACTGACTCACAACAATACCCAACGGAGCCGCTTAGAAGCCAACCATTTATTAATGTGAGGTACTAATGGCTGAGTCACAATTCCTGCAAGCCAGCTTTACTAGCGGTGAGCTATCGCCTCTACTAAAGGGCCGCACAGACCTTAACCAATACTATGCTGGCCTACAGACTGCTGAGAACGTAGTCATTGTACCGCAGGGTGGTGTTAAAAGACGGCCAGGCACAGAGCATATTGATAAGCCTATTAACATTATGGGCGCATATCTTAGCACCCAGTTTACGGCAACTATGCCCCGTGGCGGCACACCAGCTAACCTAAACGACTTTAGTGAAGCTACTAAGGGTACTACTACAACTAATGTTGGTGTTTTGGGCACAGGCGCAAATGCTGATTATATTGTTGCTCAATATGATTTAAGCAGCACCACTACAGGCATTGTTTTTATTGATGTGCAGAACATACAGCTTACTTTGGTTAACGCTGATACGTCTGTATTTAAGGTGCAAACATCGTCTAACGGTACTGCCTGGACTGATCGCGCAAGCATTACAGTAACGTCTACGCCTACATCGCTTAGAACTAAGATTACAGATACTATAGCTACGCCGTATGTGCGTCTTGTGCGTACAGGTGATACAGGTGATCTAGGTTCGCAGAAAGTTGAACTGACTGGGTTAAATGTCATATACGACAACCTGAGCTTCTCTGACGTTAAAACATTTGATTTTAGTGTTGAGACTGACAGGCACTACCTGTGTGTGGCTACTGGTGGAGCGCCATCATCAGGCACTGTAAGCCCGACTAACCCGCCTTCTTTTGGCAACTTAGCTATCTACCGTATACCGCACAGCACGATCACAGATACTGTCCTAATAGCTAACCTGCCTCTACCCTATAACTTTAACGAGATCGCTAGGGTGCGTGACGTACAGACAGAGAACGTCATGCTATTGTTCCATGAGGAACATCCACCTAAAAGAATTATTAACACTGGCAACACAGCTAGTTCGTTTGCTATTGACAACATACCGTTCCTGAATGTGCCTCAGTTTGACTATGATGACGCACTAAGTCCTACACCTGTAAATGAAATACAGACGCTAGAATTGCAACATGGCAGCGGCCACAACTGGGAGCTAGGCGATACATTTCAAATAGATATTGAAGGCGTACTAAGCAAAAACATTACATTTGCTGGCGATGCTAATGCTGACCAGCAGTCCTCCACTAAATTTAACATACAGAAAAATCTGCAAGAAATGCCTGTGTTTGGCGAAACAGGTGTTCTTGTAGAAAGAATTGGTACACGCCAATACAGAATTACTATTAGCGGCGAGTCTACTAAAGACTTTGAGTTATTTAGTGGATTCCCAACAGCGGGAAACCAAGACAATACGTTAGAGTTTGTTAAAGTGCAGAATGGCTCCCCTAGAAAAGAGGATGTATGGAGTGCTACACGCGGCTACCCAAAGATGGGTACATTCCACGGTGGTAGACTGTGGCTAGGCGGCACTAAGTCTAAGCAGCAAAGCCTGTTTGCATCTAAGTCAGGGTCTTTCTTTGATTACTTTTTTCAAGAAGGTGATGACGATGAAGGTATTTTTGTTACCCTGACTGCTAGAACACAGACAGAAATAGTAGACATTAACTCTGATCGCGGCCTACAAGTGTTCACCACAGGTGCTGAGTTCTTAGTGAAGGGTAATACGCCATCTACTATCGACATCGTATCGCAAACACAGCATGGCTCTGGATACCTAGAGGCTAAGTCCTTAGACGGTGCCACGCTATTTGTTGACCAAAATGGTCAGACATTACGTCAATTTGTGTATAGCTTTAATGAGGATGCCTATACAAGTAATGATATATCCGTGTTGTCTTCTCAATTAATTTCTAACCCATTCGATGTAGCAGTATTGTCTGGCACAACGTCAGAAGACTCTAACTGGGTGTTTATCATTAATGAGGACGGCAATGCCGCTGTACTTAATACTGTACGCGCACAAGACATAAACGGCTTTACACGGTATACAAACGCTAAGAGTGGTTACGTTATTGATGGTGTTGAAGCATCAAGATTCTTAGTATCTGCTTCTGTAGTAAAGAATGAGCTGTATGTAGTTAGCCGGTTTATTACATCAGGCGTTAACTTTAGATACTCACTAGATCGCTGGAGCTTTGACTACTTACTTGACTCCTCTATCAAGCTAACAAACCAGAGCAGTACAACAGTTAGCCTGGGGCATCAGCATCTTAACGGCGCAACAGTTAGTGTTATTGGTAACGGTAACAACCTAGATAAGCGTGTTGTATCTGGTACAGGCACTATTACCCTCACAGCAGAAGAGCTATCAGGTGGTAACTTAGACCTAGAGATAGGGCTTAACTTTGTGCCTAAGATTGTACCTATGCCGCTGAACACTAGCTCGCAGGCTGGTGCAAACAATGTTATGCGAGAAAAGCGTATTAACCGCATGAACCTACGCATGTATGAAAGTGCTGGTATCTACATAGACGGCAACCCTGTAGCTGTCAGAAACTTTGGCCAGACAGCAGATAGTCCATTAGGCACACCGTTTGAGGTTAGAACTGGTATTATACAAGACAACAATGGTGGTAAAGGCTGGGGTATAGATGTAGTACCTGAGATTACAGTACCAGACCCTGCTCCTATCCACCTACAAGCAATTGAGTACGAGGTTGAGTCATCGTGAACCTAGCAGTACAAGACAAGATATATGAGTTTCAGGATAGGCTTAAAGAATATCCTCAAGCTGATGTCACTGTACGCCATCATTTTTCAGATGGTATGTATGCTAGAGAGATGTTTATGCCTGCTCAAACGTGTGTAGTAGGGGCAAAGCATAAGACTCGCCACTTCTACAGTGTATTGCACGGTGAATGCTCTGTTGTTAGCGTACATGAGAGAGAAGATATTACCGGGCCATTCTTGGGTGAGACATTGCCTGGAACAAAAAGAGTCATTTATGCACACTCAGACTGTACATGGATCACCTTTCACCCCACTGAATTAACTGATATAGATGAAATAGAACAGGCTCTGGTCGAGCCGGAGGTAGTGTAATGTCTTTTGTAGTAGTAGCTGCTGTAGCAACGATAGCAGCAACGGCAACAAGCGTGTATGGCTCTGTTCAAGCGGGTAAAGCCGCAGAAGACGCTGCTAAAGAGCAGGCAAGGCAAGAAAAGATACAGGCAGAAGCTGACGAATTACTCCGTAGAGAGGAGTTAAACAGAAAAGCAGCTGCAATGGTTGCTGCCGCGTCAACTGCGGGTTACACGGGCGAAACGCCAAAAAGCATAGGCTTGTATAGCGCAGAACAAACAGGGAAAAGTGAAAGAGGGATTTCTTTAAGTACCAAGCTAAGAAACGCGCAGACTATTAGGTCTGGTCAAGCAGCTAAGGCGGCTGGTTACACTCAGGCAACAAGTACGTTGTTAAACGCTGTCCCAGATTTAATTGCGGCTGGTGGCACAATTAAGAATAAACTTAGCACACCGAAAGAAGGCGGCTCGTAAAAGATGGCTATACAACCCATTAAAAGATATGGCGGCTTTACAGCTACTGGCATAGATCAGTCTGGCGTTAAAAGAATGGAGGCGTTAGCAGGGTTGGGCGCTACTGCTGCATCTGTTGGTACTGCAATAGGTAAGAAGATAGCTACGGCTCAGGCTCCTGCTAAGGCTAAGAAAGCCATTGATGAGGCTACTACTGTTGACCCTGTAACTGGCGAAGTTACTCGTGAAAAGATAGAGATGAAAAGTGGCTTTGGCTGGGGTGATGCTGCATACAACGAACAAATAGCAATACATGATGAGGCTATTAGACAACAGTATTTAGATGGCGTTGACCGTAATGCTCAGACTACTCTAAACAGGTTGTTTGATGAAAACAAAGATAACCCAGAACTATTCAATCAGTTAGCCACAGAGGCTGCAAAAGGCATTGTTGCTGGGGTTAGTCCTGAATACCAAGGTCTTGTTGGGGACTCTCTTACCAGCTCTATCTTTAAGAACACAGAAACACTGCGATCAAATAAACGCGCTAATGACATTGCTAATCAAATTACGCAAGGCCAAGACGTTTTACAGGATAACTTAGAGAGTATTGCGTCGCGTGTTTTTAACGGAGAAGATCCGACTGAAGACATTGCAAAGTACAATGCAAGAGTTGATAGTCTGGCTGTTTTATCTCCTGAGCAAAAAAACCAGATTAAAAGTAGGAAAGACTTACTACAAAAAACACTTAAAGAGTCTGAGTTAGCTGGTAAGCTGCAACGTATTGCAGATGGGGAAGGCGGCATCCCTGCTGCTATGCAAGAGCTTACAAAGTTTGAGTCTGCAAAAAGCCCTTCTTGGTATACTGAAGACGATAAGAATGCCTTCATTCAAAAGCAACAGGCACAATTAAACAGAAAAAAATCACGCGACACTGCTGTTAATGCTGTAGCAACACAAGAAGCAAAAGACTTTGTAGATGGAGTAACTACACAGTTAGGTTTAGGTGTTGAAGTCCCTATTGCTGACCTAACAAAAGCTAGGTCTATGGCTGCTACGCCAGAACAAAGAAAGAAATTTTCTAATGCAGAACAGTCAGCTTTGTATGCAACCAGCAGCGCAGCGGACAGAGGCAGGTTATTAGCATTGGCTTTTGAGCGCCCTGAAACTGCTGACTTAGCAACAAATATGTTAGCAATAGATAAAAGAATACAGACCGCCCTCAATGCAGACCCTCTTGCTTTCTCCATTGCGCAGGGAATTGTAGAGCCTGTTGAGATGGATTTGCTCAACCCAACAGAAGAACAATTAACGGTGGCTTATGAACAAGCAAGCATTGCTAGTAAGTTCCAGGGCGTTAATGTTCCTATATTAACTGACTCTCAAGTAGATGCGCTGCTTAAAGCATGGCCTGAGTTAGAGCCTACAGCACAAGCTGAGTTAGCTAATGCTTATGGGCCAAGGTCATTTATTTGGGGTAAGTTTTCAGATAAGAACCAAGGCGTATATGCACAAGGTGCAGCGCACCCTAACAGCAATGTGCGAACGCAAATATTCGATGGTAAAGCCGCATTGAACGCAAATGCTACTAAGTTTATTGATGGGGCAGCCTATACGTTCGAAACAACTTTCAATAACGTAGTTGGCTCTGACACGCTGCCAGATCAAGATTATAAAGATATGTTAGATGCATCTATAGCAATATATGCTTCTATGGCAGGGCAGGGTTCGTATGCTGTTAATGCAAGTGACTTTAGGCAGGCAGTAAAGTCTGTTGTTGGTAATGTACCTACAATAAGAAACCACAAAACAATACTGCCTTATAATGTAACTGACGATGAGTTAGAGGGTTACTTTGACAACATGGATGTAGCCACCTTACAACAGTTATCGTCGGAAGAAAAAACGCCAGAACAATTAGAGCGCGACTTAACTTTAATAAGACAAGGCAGCAGGATAAAAGCTATTTCAAATGACAGGTATGTCATACAGCCTGGCAGTGGGTTTGGCATTTTTGATGGATTAAACCCACTAGTGTTTACAGTTAACAGGGCTGTTATTGATGGCATGATGAGTCCTGAGACAGAAGAAAGAAAAGATCAGCTGAGCAAAGAATACGCTGAAGAGTTTGCGGCTGGTGCCCCTGGAATGGCTAGGACTTCACGAGACATACCATTCCTTCCTGGCTCTAGTATACCGAGGAACTAATTATGCCTCTGCTATCTAATGTAGGTGATCGAGAGTCGTTACGTTTGTCGCCCGTGCCTGAGGCTTATTACGAGAACCCAGACCCAGGATTCCTAGATACCTTTGGGGCTAGTTATGACTACGTCCGCGACAATGAGCGCTCTACGTCATTTGCCTACAACAACCAAATGTATTATCAGCGTGTTGACGAGCTAAAAAAAATCAAGAATAAAGGGTCTGTTAATCTTGAGGGTTATACAGATGAGTATGGCAACTTTAATTACAATTTATTTGCTGAAGACACAGGTTTAATCAAGACAGATAGGGAATTGTTTGATGAGCGCAGAGAGCTAATAGCGTCCAGAAATGAATATAATCAGGATGTAATTGATCGCGGCAGCGGTTTTGGTATGGTTACTGGCATGATGGTTGGTTACATGGGCGACCCTGTTAACCTAGCTACAATGGGCTTTACTGGCCCAGGATTAACGGCTAGTGGATTAACTACATTAGCTAGGGTTGGGCTAGGGGCAAGGAATGCTGCTGGCATAGGGGCCGTTACAGAAGCAGCTATACAGCCTTTGGTGTACGCGCACAAACAAACTATAGGCTCACCTTATGAGGTAGAAGATGCTCTAACAGCCATTGGAACAGTAGCTATTACAGCGGGTATTTTGGGGGGCGGTGTTGAGGGACTCGCTGGTTATCTATCTAAAACTGCTGACGCATCTAGTGCTGCACTAGCAAACAGCTCCCCCTTTCCTCGGGCTGGATACACTTTTAATCCCGAGTTGTCGCGCCCTATAGACGGGGTTATGCCTACAGCTAATAACATACAGGCATTTAAAGCACAGTTAATTGCAGAGCAAAGAGCTAAATTGATAGGGCTTGCTGGGGAGAAATTAAGTAGAGGACAAGTTAAAGCACTGCGTACAGATCTTAATCAGTTAGAGTTTGATCTTAAAAAAGCTGACAAGCCGCCAGTTAATGTTGTAGCTAAAAAAGGTGAATCCGCTAGAGTTGCCAAAAAGAGAGTGCAACAAGAAGAAAAGGCTAGAATACAAACTAAAATTGATAGGGTTAAGGAAGAGCTTGCCCGTACTGACGTTGCTGCAAAAGCAGAAGCATCGTTAAGTCGATTAGATCAAGGCATATTACCTGAAGCTGCACAAAAGCAACTCGATGACTTTATTTTACAGCCTATTACCCCTGAAAGAGAGGCAGTATTTGCGCTTGAAAGAACTGCTCAACAACTGCGTTTACAAAAAGGCTTTAGGGCCGCAGAACTAGCGCTACAAAGTTATGCTAAATACAGCGGCAAGTTATTAAACTCTTTAGATGAAGCAAAGGATTCTGCTATAAAGGCGTTAGATAACGAAATAGCTAACACTAATCCAGATGATATTGCCAAGTTAAAGGACTTGCAAGACGTGAGGGATCGTTTTGCGGCTAACCCCTTAATGAGTCAAAAGGATATAGACAAAGCATTTAGGGACATTTTTAAAGAAAACATCGACCGTGACATAGCTATCCTTAGACAGAATGACGATTACCGTGAGCTAGCGAATAAAGCCACATACAGCCCTGAGGATTTTGTTAAGCCAAAGAAACCTCCAGCACCTGCTGCTAAAGTAACTCCTATGCAGAAGCAAGCACTAGATGACGCTGGTGAAACGGGGAACTACAATCAGGAGATTGTTGATTACAACAGGCTGGATGAAAAGGTTTTGTTTGAGCAGGGTGCTGATCCAGATTCACCTCCTGTGCGCGTTAGTGCCGAAGATGTTATTAAAGAAATTGACGATGAACTAGAAGGGCTAGAGTCAATAATGAGGTGTTCACTTGGCTAGTTTTGATTACTGTGTAGATCAAGCCCTTAAGGGCGCAAAGATCAACAAGAAGATTGCTGAAGAAATTAAGCAGGCGCAAGACCCTGAGGCTGTTATTAAAGACATGGTAACGCGCCTGTCTATTGCTAAGAGAGAGAAGGTAGTAGACGCTATTAGAACTGCTAAGGCAATAGAGTATATAGAGTCACATCCTGATGGCGCAATTAAAGGATTGCAGGCGTTATTGTCTAAAGATAACACTGGAAAAGCTAAATCAACTAATGTTGATTACCTTCAAAGAGTTTACGCGCAGCAGTTTGCCTCACAGTGGGCTACAGGGCTACAGCTATTTAAGACCAAAGGGCTTGGTTTATTTAATAACAACGATAAGGCCAATGAATTTGTGTCGGCTGTGTACGGCAATAAAGTTGATGACCTTGATGTAATGAAAGCTAGTAGCGAACTTGCTGCCATGCTTGAAAACATGCGCGTTAAGTTTAACGAGGTTGGCGGGTACATACCCAAGAATGAAAAGTTTTTGTTGCCGCAAAACCATGACATGAAGGCCGTATCAAAACTAACAGAAGACGAATATGTTGCATACTTTGACGGTAAGCTAGACAGGTCACAAATGGTCGATGATGCTGGCAATGTGTTAAATGACGAGCAGCTAGAGCAAGGGTTACGCAGTGTATATCAGACTATTATAAGTGGGGGTATGAACAAGGCTAAGGGCTTTACAACCCCTAGAGGTCTTGGCACCAAGCTGTCTCGCAGGGGATCAGAAAGGCGCTTTATATACTTTAAAGATGCTGAGTCGTGGATTGCCTACGAAAACGAATTTGGCAAAGGAAACATACTAACTACGATCACTGATCACATACAGAGCAAAGCTGGCGATATAGCCCTAGTAGAAGTGTTAGGGACTAACCCAAGGAATATGTACCAAGGTTTAAAGAGTTACGCGGCAGCATCTGCGCGATCTAAGCTACAGCAAGACCTGTTAGACAAAAAAGTTAAAAAGATTACAGCCCCCCAAGCAAGACTAGAAATGAGTCTTAACATGACGGACGCTCTATACAAGACAGTTAGTGGCGAAATTAATGCTGGAGAGTTTACTACTTTGGCCGACGGGATTCAGGGCGTAAAAAGCGTGACAATTGCTGCTGATCTTGGTGGTGCTATTCTTAGCTCTGCAACAGATTTGTTCGCAGCGCCCTTTAGTGCTTACTACAACGGGTTCAGCGGGACTAAGGTATTAACACGAGCCATATCAAATTTTAAAGAACAAGCCGTAAATGGCAAAGAATATAGAGCAAACTTAGCCAGAATGGGATTCATAGTAGATACATCTATGGGTCGAGCGCATGCTGGCAACAGATTCGCTGATAGTTATGGCACAGGGTGGGCCGCTAAAGTTGCTGAGTTTGTATTGCGAGCCTCTGGCCTAGAGGCGTGGACGCAAGGAATTAAGAAAGCATTTAGCATGGAATTTAATGCTTCTCTAGTAGATAACTTTAACAAGTCATTTGATGAGCTTTCTTCTGTAGGAGGTGCGTTCAATACCCTACAAGACTCGCTAATTAATGCAGGAATTACACGTCAAGACTGGGACGCTTTTAGAAAAACAAAGCCTATGTTAATCAAAGGACATAAGTTTGCAGACTTGCGACAAGACCCTAGCAATAAGTTTCACAGGATGATTCTACAAGAAGGCGAGTTTGCAACGCCTACTATTGACGCTAGAGTTCAATCAGTAACAACCGCAGGGACACAAAGAGGCACTGTAGTAGGGCAAAGTGTCAGGGCGATTACACAGATTACTTCTTATCCTATATCGGTGATGATGCAACATTGGGTTAGAGGCATGTCTCAAGGAACGCTAGGCGGTAAAGTAGGTTATCTTGGTGCTTTTGCGGCAGGGTCAACTGTTCTTGGGGCAGCAGGTCTTCAGCTGTTTGAGCTATCTAAAGGCAGAGAACTACGCCAAATAGACGGCCAATTCGTAGAAGAAGCTTTTATAAGAGGCGGGTCAGGAGCATTAATAGCTGATGCCTTACTGGTTGATCACTCTAGGTATGGCGGTGGAGGCCCAATAAGCACATTTTTAAGCAGCCCCAGCATTGGTTTAGCAGAAGATGTTGTGGATTTAACATTTGGCAATGTGTATGAAGCCTACAAGGGCGAGGAAACTAATGTCTTAGGTGAAGGTGTTAAGCTGATAGATAGGGCTGCGCCTGGAGTTTGGTACACCCAATTATTTATGGATAGCATGTTTGACCAACTAAGACTCGCAGTAGACCCTAACTATCAATCAACTTTAAACCGCATGTCTAGGAATAGGATGCGGGAGTACAACCAAGAATACTGGTGGGCACCAGGCGAGACTCCAGCCGAGGCTCTTTCAGAATGATCTATAACCTTGTATGTAGTATAATTAGCACAATTATTGGGGTGCAAAAATGACAGTAACAGCAGCAACAACTAGGAACGATTATGTTGCCACAAGTGGGCAGACGGTATTCCCGTACACGTTTACCGCGTTAGCCGATGGCGATATAAAAGTCCTGAAGAACGGTACAGCCTTGACGTTAGGCGGCTCCAATGACTACACCCTGAGTGGAGTAGGCTCATACGGTGGTAATGTGACGTTAACCAGCGGTGCGACAGCTAATGATAAGATAGCCATATACCTAGATATGGACTTAGCGCGTACAACTAACTACCAGAACAGCGGTGATTTCCTAGCCCTAGACGTTAACGGTGACTTTGATGCACTGTGGTTAGCACTACAACAGGGTACAACGGACTCACAAGCCTCTGTAAGGCGACCTCCAGCCGATTCTAATACAATTAGTATGGAGCTACCAGAAGCCGCTGTAAGGGCTAATAAGCTGCTTTCCTTTGATAGTACGGGCGCTGTTAAAGTTGAGTCTCCGTCAGCGTCTTCTAGCACCTATGTCAATGTAATGGACTTTGGCGCTAGAGGTAATGGCGTTGATGATGATGGCCCAGCTATCCAGTTAGCTATCGATAGTCTGCCTAGCGGTGGCACTATAATTATCCCAGACGGTGAGTACCTGATTTCTACAGGCGTATTGATCACTAAAGGTATACGTTTACTTGGCGCTGGTCGTGTTAACTTCAATGGTTATACAAGTTCCTTTAGCCCTACTGTCCACTCTGGCTCTACACTGATCCGTATTAGCGATGGTGTAACAGCATTTTCATTCAACAAGGGTAGCGATGTAAGTGCATTTGGTTGCTCAATAGAACAGATGTCCTTTGCTGGTACAGTGATTACTCAGGCTGCATTTGGTGATGCTCCTGTGTTCAGGGCTGACACTCACGCTATCGATGTAAGCTACACGGCAGAGCTAACGCTTAATCGCCTAGACTTTATGAACCTAGATAAGTGTATCTTCAATAAGTCTTATGAGGTTGCATATACTGCTACTGCTGGTCAAACCACTTTTGCATATAATTGGTTGTTGCCAGACGCTAACCAGTTAATTGTTTACATTGCTGGTGTGCCACAGGCTTCTAGTGCTTATACTGTTACTGGAGTAGGCACAGGAAGCGGAACTGTCATATTAAACTCTGGGGCTAGTGTTGGACAAGAAGTGTATGTAGCTACCTTGCGCTTGGCTGTTAAGCCATTTATTGAAGACATGACCGCTAAGGACTGCAACTATTTCTTGAAGACAGAAGAGGCTGCTGCTGACTTCACCGTAACCAATCTGTCTTTAATCAAGATGAACTACGGTATCCACACTACTAGCCTAGATGGTTTGGTGATGAGCAATGCTTCTATCTATCGCAGCTATGTGTCTGCTATGTATGATATAGGTGGCGGCTACAATCAGATCAGTAACTTCATTAACATATCTAACTGCCACTTCTTTGAGTCAGGTGGGACGCTGTGTTACTTCCACAGCATCTCTCAGCTTACGATTACAGGGTGTGATTTTGTTCGTGCTGGGTTAGTCAAGCGTACTCTTTTAACGCCAAATCCTCAAACTGGCTTGGTAATCTACAACTCTGAGACAGTAACTGTAAGTGGCGGCATGATTGAAAAGGCATTAGGTGATGGGGCGCAGGTATATGGAAACCGCTTTGTAGACTTTGGCACTAACATTATGAACGCAGGGTATTTAACTGCTGGTCGTACTGGGTTGATTATGTACGACAATGAGTTGGCTAATGTTAACTGCTCTATATCATGTGTTGGTGTGCAACCATCATACGCAGCTAACTTCTCCACATCTAAGGCTGTTACAGGAACGATAGTCAGTGATGACATTATCATTGGCCGCACAGATCAGTTAGTGCAACGAGGAGTAGAAGAAAAGGTATTTAACCTGACTGTTCCTAGTGTTATTGGATCAGGTGGCAATGTAAACCTTGAGGTAAACATTCCTTATTCTCTTAGCGGAAGCAGAGATAGTGCAGGCAATCTTAGTGGACAGTCTCTCATCGTTTATAATGTTGAGTTTCCTACTGGTGGCACAGGCGCAGGCGTAGAAGGGCTTACCTTTAGAGTCAACGGGCCTACACAAACATTTAACAGTTATACAGCCACAGCAAACCAAACTGTATTTGCGTATACATTTACAGCTAACAGTGCTTCAAGTGTTGTGGTGTATAAGAATGGTACGCTGTTAACGCTTACTGCCGACTATACTGTCAGTGGCACTGGCTCGGCTGGCGGAAACATTACGCTAACTAGCGGAGCTACGGCAGGCGACTATATCTGGGCAGGCCCAAGGAATGACGAAGTAGGTGACTTTACTACTGTTCTTGATAGCACAGGCAACATGGAGTTTAGGAAGCAGGTTGATTACAACATTACTGGCGGCAACATCACAGATACGTTTAGCCTGTACCTGCATAATAATCCTGCATCAAGTCTGGGTAACTTTACTATTGCTCCAGGTAGCATCATTAAAGTTAAATACAAAATTTGCGAGTACGCAATCGCTACTTACTAGGAATTATTATGGCTCAAGTAATCATTAAAGAGTGGAACACTGAGTGGCTACAGAATACAGTAAGCAACCTAGAGGGCAAGCTGAACCTGTGGAACCAGCAGGCAGTGCAAGGGATTATCATTGAGACTAATGCCTTTCGCCCTACCCATGACAATGTGGTCAAGTGTGGTAATGCTACATACCGCTGGTCTGAAGTGTTTGCTGGTAACGGCACTATCAATACATCTGATGAGCGCGAGAAGCAACAGATAGGGGCTATTGATGCAGCAGTCCTAAGAGCTTGGGCCAATGTTAACTTTGTGCAGTACAAGTGGGATGACGCTGTAGAGCTTAAAGGTGATGGCGCTCGCTGGCATTTTGGTCTGATCGCACAGCAGGTGAAGGAGGCGTTTGAGGCAGAAGGTCTGGACGCATTTGAATATGGATTGCTTTGCTATGACGAGTGGGATGATAAGTCTATCGCTTTGGCAGAGGGTGAAGAGTATCCCAAGAAAGATCGTTACGGCATACGTTACGAAGAAGCATTAGCATTAGAGTGCGCTTACCTGCGTTCTCAATTAACTTAATTTAAGAGGTTCTATAATGGCAAATCCATTTGAAGGTGTAAGCGGTCAACTCAATGGCAGCGTTTACGACATGGTTCCCGTCACTCCTGCTGACGGTTCAGATAACTTAGGTACTGGCAACATAGCTATCGGCCTGTACGTTACAACAGGCGGTGCTGTTTCATTCCATAACAAGGATGGTGTTACTCGCACAGTTACTGTACCTGATAACTTCTACCTGATCTGCTCTATCAAGCGAGTCTTGAGCACAGGTACTGATGCCACTGGTATACACGCACTGGTGCTGTAATGATTAGCGCGAATGTAAGTGTCTTCTCTATAGGTAAAGCTGTCGGTGCTGGTGGTGCCGACCCTTATGCTAATGTTGAATACTTAGTGGTTGCTGGCGGTGGCTCCGGTGGTTATGTTGAAGGCGGCGGTGGTGGCGCTGGAGGATACAGAGCATTAAGTACTGCGATATCTGCTGGAGGCACTTTTGCTGTAACAGTTGGGGCTGGAGGCGCAGTCTCAGGATTTGGTCAGAATGGCAATCCATCATCTATTGGCGGCACAATAAATACGACTTCCTTAGCAGGCGGCAAAGGTGGTGCAACTAGCAGTACTGCGGCTGGCTCAGGTGGTTCTGGCGGTGGTGGATCAAGCGAAGACGGCGGCGCTACATCTGGTGGCACAGGAACTTCTGGGCAAGGTAATAACGGTGGAACAGGAAGTAACAAAGGCGGTGGCGGTGGCGGTGGCGCTGGTGCGGCAGGCCAGAATGCTCCAAGTTACAGTGCAGGCAATGGAGGTAATGGTTCAACGTGGTTGAATGGCACTACCTATGCTGGCGGAGGCGGTGGTGGAGTTAACCCTAATGCTGGTAATGAGGGACAAGGCGGCTCAGGAGGAGGCGGTTCAGGTGGACATGGCAATGGTGTGGCTCAGGCTGGCGCTGTAAACACGGGTTCAGGTGGTGGTGGAAGTTCTACCGCAAGTGACTCTCAGGGAGCAGGCGGTTCAGGCATTGTTATTCTTAGATACGCTGGCGCACAAGTAGGCACGGGCGGCACTGTAACATCTTCTGGTGGCTTTACTTACCATACATTTACTTCATCAGGGACATTTTCATCGTGAGTCATTTTGCTAAAGTTGTAGACGGGGTAGTTAAGATAGTTATTGTTGCAGAACAAGACTTTATTGATACTCAAGAAGGCACATGGGTTCAGACTTCTTACAATACCTATGGTGGTGTTCACTCTGCTGGCAAGACCCCATTGCGTAAGAATTATGCAGGGCCAGGTAGCATCTATGACGCAGATCGTGATGCCTTCTACGCACCACAGCCTTACCCAAGCTGGACGCTGGACGACGATAGCTGTCTTTGGGAGCCACCAGTAGCGCGTCCTGATGATGACAAGTATTACACTTGGGACGAAGACACAACATCTTGGATAGAAGTTGAATGATTGCTGAGATTACCGCAGTAGTAGGTGTCCTCAAAACTCTTAACGCTGGCATCAAAACAGTTAAGGAGTCAGGGTCACACCTATCTGATTTGTCTGGACTGTTTACTTCTCTCACTGAGAGTAAGGCTGCTGTAGAGACTATTGAGGAAGCTACTAAGACTGGTGATCATGTACTGACGCAAGAGGATGCCCTAGAGTTAGCATGGGCTAAGAACGCAATTAGGGAGCGTGAGAAGGAACTAAAGAAGATAACGCCAAGGGAAGTGTGGAGGGATATGCTTGCCATCCAGCATCGATCCCTGAGTGAGCACAAGGCAAAGCTAGAGAAGCAGCGACTAGCGACTCTTAGGCAACAGTCTAAGAAGGAAGAGTTAATTAAACACACGGTTGGTGTAGTGCTGCTGGTTGCAGTGCTTGCTGCTATATACCATTATGGATTCTAACATGACCGAAGATACTATTAGCCGGATGGAGGCGCATGAAACTCTGTGTGCTGAACGCTATTCCAACATCGAACGTAGGCTTGATGATGGCGCACAAAGGTTTAATAAACTGGAGCGTATGCTGTGGATGATGTACCCCATGATCATCTCCATCTTTGCAGTCGCTAAGTGGATACAATAATGTTGCAAGCATTGATAGGCCCAGTATCAGGGTTACTAGACAAGTTCATCGAGGATAAGGATGCTAAGAATGCCTTAGCCCATGAGATTAGTACAATGGCAGAGCGCCATGCACAGGAGTTGGCAAAGGGCCAGCTTGAAGTTAACAAGGTTGAGGCTGCACACAAGAACATGTTTGTGGCTGGCTGGAGACCTGCTGTTGGCTGGGTGTGTGTTGCTGGTATGGCTGGTAACTTTATCATAATCCCCATGACTAACTTTGGTCTAGCACTCGCTAACTCTACCGTAGCTATACCCCTGATTGCCTTGTCTGAGATGATGCCTGTACTGATGGGCATGTTAGGGCTAGGTGCTATGAGAACAGTAGAGAAGGCCAAGGGCGTACAGCGAGAGCGATGAGATACTTCAACCGATCAGACTTTGATTGTCAGGAGACTGGTAACAATGAGATGTCAGATGAGTTCCTGTGGGCAATCGACTCACTACGCCACGTTTGCGGCTTCCCATTCATTATTACGTCGGGATACCGCGATCCGTCCCATAGTATCGAGGCGCGTAAGGCCAAGCCAGGTACTCACGCTCAGGGCATCGCTGCGGATATTAAGATTAACACTGGTAACGAAGCCTACGAGATAATCAAGCACGCGCAGTCAATGGGATTTAATGGTATAGGTGTAGCTAAGACGTTCATCCATGTGGACACCAGAGATACAATGCCTGTTATCTGGTGCTATTAACGCATCAAACTCTTAGCGGTTTTCTTTGATTGCTTAAATGCCTTAGCTGTAGGGGCACCAGCAGTACCAGGCTTACGCATCTTCTCTCCAGACCCTGCCTTGATGCGCTTGCGTTTAGCATGTATGTTGGCGTATAGACCTTGTGGCATTACCATTTACTCTTGTTGGCCCAGTATGCTGCTGACATCTTACCTTTAGCTATGTTCTTTGCATGACGGGCTTTGAATGATTTGCGTCTGGCCTTTTGTTTAGCAGTCTTGGGATTAGCACCTGCGCCGGACACACCTTGCTGACCATAGCGAATAGTCTTTACCTTGTCCCCTGACTTAGCCACAACAACGTGCGACTTAGTGGGGTGACTGGGAGTGCGCTTTGGCTTGTTGTAGCCAGAGACACCGATACGCTTGAGTAAACTATTCTTTGCCATCCCGTGATTATAGCAAAAAAAAGACCCCAGCATAAGCTAGGGCCAAGTAGGGAAAACCACAATTTTGAAATTAAATAACGACTTCATATCCCGAAGGACAGTGCTAGTCTACATTAAACGTCAGGCAAAAAAAAGCCCTGAATGCAATCAAGGCTTTTTAATCCAAACATCGGACGGCAATCCGATATCTGAGGTTGACCCTAGAAGGTCTGTACTAACGTTAACGGAGCAGTTAACACAGCTAGTCTACATCAAATGTAGGATTAAGCAACCCTAATTGTTCTTCATCTAGTGGTTCACTTAGTAACTCTATCTCTGCCTCAATGTCAGACCAAAGTTGGTCTAGCTGTTCTCTGGCATCAGCTCTCTTGGCATCCAGATACAGCACAGATTCTATGATGTTGAACAGTGTCTGCTTGTGATCAGGCAGTTGGTTGTGGTCACACTTGCGTATTAACTCAGCTATAAATCCAGTAGACATAGGGCTCTCCTATTTAGCTCTTTGTTTCGGCAAGCAGCTTTTGATCTAACTCTGCTGACAACTCAAGCAGTAGCTTTCTCGCAAGACCTGGATGGTTGGCTAATGCCGCTCCGCATATTTTTAACGTGCGATGCGTGTACTCATGGTGCAAATCATTGTCATCAATTAGCTGAAAAACATTTGTTAGTTTAGCGGTATATAATTCTGTAGACATAACAGTCTCCAATTTTTAGTTGTCAATTATACGATATTGGCTCGTAATTTTCATCCTCATCTAGCTTCTTGTACTCCTCCCTGTAGTGCTTGGCTATCTCGGCGCGTAACTTCTTAGTGGTAGGCATCAGTACATTCCACTTCTCTCGCAGCATCTCCATGTGTCCAGCCCCAAACTTATCCACACAGAATGCGGTGAACTCAAAGGGGTTAGCCGTGAACTTCATATGGCAGTAGTGGCAAAGGCACAGTGCGTTATCTATCGACCAGCGTACAGACTTAGCTGCTCTACCATAGATGTGGGCGCACTCCATCCTGGCACCAGCCTTGTTACAGTGTTCACAAACATAGCCAGCCTTCTTCCTGACTACATCACTAAACCATTTATCCGCTGCGTCTCTTCTGATTGCCATCAATGTCTTCCTTTGTAGGGAACTTAACGTAAATGTCATGGGTTTCACTTAAGTGTACAGCAAGTGTATCAGCAACCTTAATCATTTGCTCAGTAGTCAAGTCTCTCGTTGACGTGGTATCAGGGTACATAGCCTGTTGAACAGCCATCCACATCAGCTTCTTGACCCTCTCTTTTGTCCACGGAGTGTCCAAGTCTGACTTCAATATCTGACTACTGACCGTGTACCAGTACCCTGCTGCATTACACCTATCTGCTATTTGCTGGCAGAAAACGTGCATGGCATTGTTCTGTGCGGGGGTGCGCGGCTTGCCATGTTGGTAGGTGAACGTGATGTACGGCTTCTTCTCATACAGTTCATCGACAAACTCTTTGAACGATTCTTTCTTGGACTCGCTGTTTACTGTATATGCTTCACCCATTACAACCTCCTACTCAGCCACTTAGCCATCAGCGCCTCACTTGGGGTTTCGCAGCGCAGCAGGTTCAGTCTCATCTCTCTGTGCTTCTTGCTGCCACCGCGACACTCTTCAAAAGGCTTGTCCTGCTTTGGTCTGACAGTGTTGTCAGTGGCAACCCGTGTACCCTTTGGGTAGTTAATCATCTCGCTGTTGATACGGTTCTTAATTGCATGGACAGATACGCCAGCAGCGTTACCTAGCTCTCGGTAGGTATAATATTCCCCGTTAACCAAGTCCTTGTTTTCGTGCCCAATGTATTTAATCAGGGCGGCATTGCGGTTACGGTGGTTCTTGTTGCCGCCATTGTACTGCTTAGTAATTTCAGTGATCATTATATTCTCCTCATTCAGCCCATGATCTGTCCACCAGTTTGTCCATGACAGACACTGACTTAATAGACTCAGGGTTAGTTCGTGTTTGTGTTTGTTGATCAAGAACCTCATCTTCCCAGCGCTTCTGGTTTAGATAGGTACTGGCATGAAGGATGTATGACTGGTTATCTTTTCTCCATTCACCCTTCTCCACCCGCTCTTTCACGTTATCCGCGATCATCTGCATGATATGTTGATCAGGTCGTAGCTTTTCCCATGCCTTTCTTGCTGCCTCCTTGCTTGCCTTCCGTGGGTAGAATTTCCAGAATGAATCAAAATCATCTACATTATTAACTGTAATATTAGTTTTAGTATTAGTTTTAGTATTACCTTTGGTCTTTTGGTCAATAGGGTCTACATCTTTTTGGAAAGAGGTCTTGGTTATTTCGTCTATACCCTCCCCATTAATTTTCATATACCTATTAAGAATTTGCTTGCTACCCTCTTTGTACTCAAGTTGTACGGTAAGGTATCCTCGGGTCTTTAGTTGTCCTATCCACCCGCTAACAGTTGTCTTATCTACTTCATAAAGATCAGCGAAGTATTGATTGCTGGCCCAGCAGTAACCTTCTTTGTTGCACAGCGCAGTAATCTCGGCAAACAAGAGCCTAGCCAGCGGCTTCAAGGTTTTGTCATACCTGACATCCGCAGTCAGGATGGCGTAGTACGATGGCTTGTCCATCTCACTCACCTGCCGCGATGAACTCTGATACCTTGACTCCAAACATATCAGCTAGTTGTTGCAGTG
>ERZ887830.743-NODE-743-length-19913-cov-6.887350_pt1 | contig 19913 bp, 24 predicted proteins | sample MGYA00521101_ERZ887830 | MGnify/ENA primary metagenome ERZ887830 (study PRJEB32303, sample SAMEA104408592) | aquatic metagenome | biome: Marine water; feature: Pelagic; material: water | place: Baltic Sea | collected 2014-06-05T16:38:00 | depth 1,762 m ... | reverse complement strand
CGTGAGGTCATCACCGGGCTGGGCCTGCTGGACCGCGCGGTCTACGTCGAACGCGCGACGCTGCCGCAAGAACGCGTTTGCCCGCTGGCCGATGCACCAGAGGCCGCGCCATATTTCTCTATGATACTGATTACAAAAGGGGCCGATCCATGGCTGTAACTCCGGTCGTTCTGGCTCTGTCCCGCTCTGGCGAACCCGTCGCACGACGCATCGCGAATGCTCTGGGTGCGCCGCTGCATGGGCGTGAAGGGTGTGTCGATCAGGCGGATGCCTATTTCCCCAATGCCTTGGATCACGCGCGTGATCTGTTTGCGGCAGGTGTGCCGGTTATTGGCGTCTGTGCCTCTGGCATCCTGATCCGCGCTGTCGCGCCGTTGCTGTCGGACAAGCGCGCAGAGCCGCCTGTGTTGTCTGTCTCTGATGATGGGTCTGTCGTAGTGCCTTTGCTCGGTGGGCATCGCGGGGCGAACCGTTTGGCGCACGAGATTTCGCAGGTGCTGGGTGGCACGGCGGCGGTGACGACGGCGGGAGATGTGGCGCTTGGCGTGTCTCTGGATGAGCCGCCTGCGGGTTGGGTGCTTGGGACCCCTGATCTGGCAAAGGACGCGATGGCGGGGTTGCTGAACGGCAAAAAAGCGCATGTCTGTGGTGATGAGGCTGCGAAGGCTGGTTGGCTGGACGCTTTGCCCATGGCCACACCTGGTGAGGATACGGTCTATGTCGAGGCGACGATGGAACCCGCGCGCGAGGGTGTGATGACGTTTCATCCCCAGCGTGCCACGCTGGGGGTTGGATGCTCTCGCAATTGCCCGCCGCAGGAATTGGCTGATCTGGTGATGGAGATGCTGACCGAGGCAGCGCTTGCCCCCGGCGCAATTCACTCGATCAACACGATTGACCTTAAGGCGGATGAACCTGCGATTTTGGACTTGGCCAAGACATTGGGTGTCCCCCTGCGCCTGTTCACAGCCGCAGAGCTAGAGGCGCAGACGCCGCGTGTGGAAACGCCATCTGATGTGGTGTTTGCCGAGGTTGGCACGCATTCTGTGGCCGACGCCGGGGCCTTGTCGCAATCGGGCGACAGCGTTTTGGCGTATCCAAAGCAAAAGACAGCGAATGCGACCTGTGCCATTGGTATCGCACCACAGCCTTTGACCGAACGGCAAGGCCGTGCCCGTGGTCGCCTTTCCATCGTTGGGATCGGTCCGGGTCAGGCGGCGTGGCGTACGCCAGAGGCTTCTCGCCTGATTGCCGATGCCGAAGAACTGGTTGGGTATGGCCTGTATATCGATCTGCTCGGCCCGTTGGCTGCAGGCAAACCGCGCCATGATTTTCCGCTGGGCGGGGAAGAGGCGCGGTGTCGTTATGCCTTGGAACGGGCGGGCGAGGGGCGCGACGTGGCGCTGATCTGTTCGGGGGATGCGGGGATCTATGCCATGGGTGCGCTGGTGTTTGAACTGCTGGATCGTGGATCGGACGCGCAGGGTGTTAGTGATGCCGCCCGTCGGGTTGAGGTGATCTCTGCCCCCGGTGTCTCTGCCTTGCAGGGGGCCGCTGCGCGGGCTGGTGCGCCCTTGGGGCATGATTTCTGCGCAATCTCGCTCAGCGATCTTTTGACCCCGCGTGAGGACATCCTGCGCCGGATCCGGGCTGCGGCAGAGGGCGATTTTGTCATCGCCTTTTACAATCCTGTGTCCAAACGGCGGCGCGATTTGTTGGCCTTGGCGCGCGATATCCTGCTAGAGCATCGCCCGGCAAACTGCCCGGTGATGCTGGCCTCGTCGCTGGGTCGCCCAGAGGAATATCTGCGCTATCGGCGGCTAGAGGATTTGCAGGTCGATGAGGTGGATATGCTGACGGTGGTCTTGATCGGCTCGTCCCAGTCGCGTCTTGCGGCCTTGGGCGAGGGGCCGCGTATGTACACGCCGCGCGGCTATGCGCGAAAGATTGATGGGGATCTGTCGGATGTGTCTTGAGTTGGGTTTTTTTTGTGAGGGTTGTGTATGACCGTTTATTTCATCGGCGCTGGGCCGGGCGATCCAGAGTTACTGACCCTCAAGGCCGCCAAACGGATCGCGGCCTGTCCGGTCTGCCTCTATGCAGGATCGCTGGTGCCGGCCGAAGTGGTGGCCATAGCGCCGGCGGGGGCGCGTGTTCTGGACACAGCCCCGATGACTTTGGATGATACCCACGCCGAGATCCTCGCGGCCCATCAGCGGGGCGAGGATGTGGCGCGGGTGCATTCGGGGGATCCGTCTCTATACGGGGCGATTGCCGAACAAATCCGCCGATTGCGCGTGGATGGAATCGACTACCAGATCATTCCCGGCGTGCCTGCCTATGCGGCGGCGGCGGCATCGATGGGGCAGGAACTGACCATTCCCGAGGTGGCGCAGTCGATCATTTTGACGCGGATGTCGATGAAATCGACCTCTATGCCTGCGGGTGAAACGCTGGAAAATTTCGCACGCACCGGGGCGACCCTTGCAATCCATCTGGGGATTCGTGCGCTGCGCGATATCGAGCGGCGTTTGACGCCCTATTACGGTGCGGATTGCCCTGTGATCGTGGCCTATCGCGCCAGTTGGCCGGATGAGGTGATGATTCGCGGAACACTCTGCGATATCCACGCCAAGGTGCGTGCGGCCAAGATTACGCGCACCGCTTTGATTCTGGTCGGGCCCGCCTTGCACGAAGTGCAGGATTTTAAGGACAGTGCGCTATACGACCCAGAAATTCCCCATGTTTTGCGTCCGAAAGTAAAAGCGTGATGGACCGGTCAAGCCTGTAAATTTCTACAATTCATCAAACCTTTACTTGACTGACGCTACGGTATCTCCATCCTTGCAATTACGTTCGGGGGAGTCGTGTGATGTCTGAATATCTGCCAAAAGAGGTGCGTGAAGGACTAGAGGCTGCGCGCCGCGCCGATAAGGCCAGGAAAAGCCGCCTGCGTGTGCAGGTTGGTGAGGCTTTGTTCCCTGTGCTGCGCTATTGGGACACCGGATTTTCGCTGGACATGGAAAATGCGCCCAAGCTGCGCGGACTTGTGGATCTTTATGACGGTGGGCGGCATGTATGCCAGTGCCTGATCGTGGCGTCGTCTCAGGATGGAGGCGAGATGATCTATGAGTTCAAGCGCAATACAGCGGCTGTTGATAAAGCGCCCTTGGATTTCTATCGGGACGTCACCGCCCCGATTGCGTTGCTTGCGGAATACTAAGACTTACTGAAGATCGGCAAAGGCCTTTTGCATGCGACCAACGGCGTCATGGATGACGGATCTCTGCGTGCCAAGGTTGAAGCGCAGGAAGGTTTCACCGCCGCTGCCAAAGGTTGGACCGTAGTTGGCGGCGATCTGCGCCTCTGTGCAGACACGTCGAATGATTTCTTCGTGCTCCATCCCAGTCCCGGCGAAATCGACCCATGACAGATAGGTTGACTGCATCGGCATAACAGACACGCCGGGGATGGCAGAAATGCCTTCGCGAAAGACCGCAACATTGCCTTCGATGTAGGTCACCAGTTCATCGACCCAAGCCGCGCCCTCGGGTGAATAGGCAGCGGTGACCATCAGTGTCCCGATAGAGTTCACGGCAATCCCAAGTGCTGCCATCCTGGCCGCGAATTTGGCGCGCAGGGTCGGATCGGAAATGATCGCGTTTCCCACATGCAGCCCGGCAATGTTGAACGTCTTGCTAGAGGCGGTCAGCATGATCAGCCGGTCCGTGATCTCTGGCACGGCGACGGGCATCGGCAGGTGTTTATGTCCGTGAAACACCAGATCGCCGTGGACTTCGTCAGAGATCAGGATCAGGTCATGGCGCTTGGCGAAATCCGCAACACCGCGCAGTTCCTCTGCTGTCCAGACACGGCCGCCGGGATTGTGCGGCGAGCAGAGGATGACCATCTTTTCGCGCCCCGTCATCTGCGCATCATAGGCGTCGAAATCCATGGCATACATGCCATCCTCAAGCGTCAGATTACATTCGACAACCTCGCGCCCAGCAGTCCGGATGATCTTGGAAAAGGCTTGATAGACGGGCGTGAACAGAACCACCCCATCGCCGGGTTCTGTAAAGCTGTCCAGACAGACGGCAACAGCGTTGATCAGACCCGCAGTGTTAAAGATCGATTCTGGTTCTACCGTCCACCCATGCCGGGTCTGCATCCACCACTGGATCGCCGCGAGATAATCCGATGGATCGCCGCTATAGCCGTAGATCCCGTGATCGGCCTGCTCTTGCACGACGCGCCGCACGCATTCGGGGGATTGGAAATCCATATCTGCGACCCACATCGCGATCCCTGTGTCGGGCGAGACACCATAAAGCCCCTGCATCTTGTCCCATTTCGAACAATGGGTGCCGCGGCGGTCGATGATGTCGTCAAAACTCATGGGGGTTCTCCTGTGAATGCACTTGGGCAAGCTATCCTTTCACGCGTCAGGTGCAAGGCACATTGCGAAACGGCGCAGCATCCCCTAAATGACCGTTTATGGCTGTGAAAGACATTATACTGCACCCCGATCCGCGCCTGAAAAAGGTATGTGCCCCCGTTGCTGACATCTCGGCCGAGATGCGTCGGCTGGCCGAAGATATGCTCTCGACCATGTATGATGCGCCCGGCATAGGGCTGGCTGCGCCACAGGTCGGAGAGATGACGCGGCTGATCGTGATGGATTGTGTCAAGGAAGAGAACGCCAAGCCGCGACCGATGGTGCTGTTCAATCCAGAGGTCACGTGGTCGTCCGAAGAGACCAATGTTTACGAAGAGGGCTGTCTGTCGATCCCCGAACATTTTGCCGATGTCGAGCGCCCCAAAATGGTACGCGTTGTGTGGCAGGACATGGATGGCAAACGTCAGGAAGAAGAGTTTGACGGTCTCTGGGCGACCTGTGTGCAGCACGAGATCGACCACCTGAACGGCAAGCTGTTTCTGGATTACCTCAAGCCCCTGCGCCGCCAGATGATCACCCGCAAAATGGTCAAGCTCAAGCGCGAGCTGGCCCGGGGATGAGCGTTTTGCCAATCCGTTTGATCGGGGATCCGGTGTTGCGGCAGGTGGCCATGCCCGTGGGTGCGGTTACGGACCAGATCCGGGTGTTGGCCGCCGATATGATCGAAACCATGTATGATGCGCCGGGACGCGGGTTGGCCGCGCCGCAGGTGGGTGTGTCTCTGCGGATGTTCGTGATGGATTGCCATTGGAAAGACGGGGTCGCCCGTGACCCGGTCGTGGCGATTGATCCAGAGATCGTTTCCAAATCAGAAACGACAAAACTGTTTACAGAGGGCTGCCTTTCAATGCCCGGCATCCCGGTCGAAGTGGAGCGCCCGGCAGACATCACCTTGCGCTGGCGCGATTTGGAGGGGGCTGTTCACGTGGCGGATTTCACTGATTTGGCGTCCGTTATCGCACAGCATGAATATGACCACCTTGACGGTATTCTGAACACGGATTTCTTGCCAGACGATGAACAGGCGCGTGTCGCCCCTGCGCTTGCCGCGTTGCAGACCCAATGACCGCACGGCTTTGCCTGCCATGGCCGGACAAGCGGTTGCAAACTGCGGCTGCGCCGGTCGAGGCGATCACCGACGAGATCCGCGCGATTTGGCAGGATATGATCGACACGATGGAGGCGATGCCCGGCGTCGGTCTTGGCGCGCCCCAGATCGGCGTGATGCTGCGCCTTGCGGTGGTTGATGCGTCTGAGGCGCGCGGGCAAGTGGTGCGGCTGGCCAACCCAAAGGTCCTGCATGCCTCGGTCAAGCTGCGCGAACACGAAGAGGCCAGCCCCAATCTGCCGGGTATTTCCGCCAAGATCCTGCGGCCTCGTGCGGTGACTGTGCGATTTCTGAACGCGGATGGTGAGATCGAAGAAAAGGATTTCGTCGGGCTTTGGGCGACCTCGGTACAGCACCAGATCGACCATCTGAATGGCAAGGTCTTTGTGGATCGCCTATCGCGGATGAAACGCCAGATGCTGTTGAAGAAATACGAAAAATTGAAGAGGGCGACATGAGAGTGATATTCATGGGTACGCCTGATTTCTCGGTTCCTGTGCTCGACGCGTTGATCGCAGCCGGCCATGAGATCGCCTGCGTCTATTGCCAACCGCCGCGCCCCGCGGGACGTGGCAAAAAGGATCGCCCAACCCCGGTTCATGCACGGGCTGAGGCCATTGGGCTGATGGTACGCCATCCGGTAAGCTTGAGGACGCCAGAGGCTTTGGCGGACTTTGCCGCGCTAGAGGCCGATATTGCCGTGGTCGTGGCCTTCGGACTGATCCTGCCACAGGCGGTTCTGGATGCGCCTGCGAAGGGCTGCCTGAATATCCACGCCTCTTTGTTGCCGCGCTGGCGCGGAGCTGCGCCGATCCACCGCGCGATCATGGCCGGAGATGCAGAGACGGGCGTTTGCATCATGCAAATGGAAGCGGGGCTGGACACCGGGCCTGTGCTGCTGCGCGAACTGACGAAGATTGGCAAAACAGAAACGACAGGCGGGTTGCATGACAGGTTATCTGATATGGGTGCCGGGCTGATCGTCAAAGCTTTGGAAAAACTTGAGGATTTGGAACCTGTGGTACAGCCAGAGGATGGCGTTACCTATGCCGCCAAGATCGACAAGGCCGAGGCGCAGATAGACTGGTCCAAGCCTGCTATCGATGTGGATCGCCAAATCCGGGGTCTGTCGCCCTTTCCGGGGGCTTGGACCATGGTGCAGGGCGAGCGACTGAAAGCTTTGGCAAGCCGGGTTGTTGACGGGCAGGGTAAACCCGGTGTGGTTTTGGACGACCGTTTGTGTGTCGCTTGTGGAACGGGAGCCGTGCAGATCACCCGTGCGCAGCGGGCAGGCAAGGGCGCGCAGGACGCGCAAGACCTGCTGCGCGGCTGGGTGATTGGGCAAGGTGACAAGATGGGCGACACGATGGGACAAGGATAGCGCTATGTATTTCGCTCTGATCGGCACCATCGTGATTGCGGGGATCATTGGTTATGGCTCTGAACGGTCCCGGTTCACGCACAATGGGGTGATCCCGTCGATGATTATCTGCATCGGGGGCAGTATCCTGTTCTATTTTGTGGCGGTCATGTTTGGGATCAGTCTGGGCAGTCACGACCTTAACGCGATTGCGTCCTCTGTGGGCGCGCTGGTGATTGTGCCGACCCACTATCGCAAGTAGCGGTGACCAGATAGAGTGCCTTTGGCACGCTGGTCTGGCACTTCGTGCGATTGGCACCCGGTTTTGAGGGTGGGCCGGAATACCATTTGTGTTTCCCGGAAATGAGCGCATAATTAGCCCATGCCTGTATTATTTTTGATTATCATCGGTGCCGCTGCCGGGTTTTTGGCGACGCGGCTTATGAAATGGGACGCGGATGTCATCACGACCGTGGCCATAGGTGTTTTTGGCGCGCTGGTCGGTGGGCTGGTTTTGCGGCTTTTGCTGATGATTACGGGAATCGCCGCTGGATTATTAGGGGCCGTGCTGGGGGCGATGCTGCTGATTTGGCTGTGGCGCATTTACGGGCCAAAGCGGTAGCTACTTTTTGTAGGGCTTCATTCCGGCGCGGGCCAGTTCATCGGCACGTTCGTTTTCCTCGTGCCCGGCGTGGCCCTTGATCCATTCCCATGTGACAGTGTGACGGGCCTGCGCCGCGTCGAGGCGTTGCCAGAGGTCGACGTTTTTCACAGGCTTTTTGGTAGATGTTTTCCAGCCGTTGCGTTTCCAGCCATGGATCCATTCCGAGACGCCATTTTTCACATAGGCACTGTCGGTGATGACGGTGATGGTGCTTGATTTTTCCAGCGCGTCCAGCGCCTCTATCGCGCCCAGCAATTCCATACGGTTGTTGGTGGTATCGGCGGCCCCGCCCTTGAGTTCGCGTGTTTTGACCACAGTATCGCCGTCTCGTGCGATCAGCAGAGCGCCCCATCCGCCGGGGCCGGGATTGCCAGAGCAGGCGCCGTCTGTATAGGCGAAAAGTTTAGGCATGGGCGTTGATCACAATCCAGTCTTCCACATCGCCAGCCAGCCCTTTGCCAGCCCCACGAAGGGCTGATTTGGGGGTAAACCCAGCTTGGGTCAACAGCATATTGAGATCGTCCTCGGTGTAGTAGCTATAAAACCGACCCAGTTTGTCGGTTTTTTCGCCCGAACCCAGTTTCATGCCAAGGCTGATCGGGGCGTTCGGACTGCAAAGCGCGTGCAGATCGGCAAGATGGCGGGGCAAATCGGCTCGTGGCGCGTGAAGCAGGGAAAAGCTGGCCCAGACCCCGTCGACGGTGCCTAAATCGGGGATCTGCTCGAACAGGGCCTGACGGGCCGTGACGCCGGGGATCTGGCTGGCCAGTGCAACCATTTCGGCAGATCCATCAACGGCCAGAACATCCAGCCCGGCGGTCACCATTTCGGCGGTGTGATGACCGGGACCACAGCCAAGATCAAGGACGCGGCCTTTGGGACGCACGGCGGTTATGAAATCTGTCAGTTCCTGCGGCGCATGCCCTTTGGTCATCGTCACATAGTCGGCGGCCATGCGGTTATAGACGTTGATGGTGTTGCTCATACGATGGCTCCAACAAGCAGGCAGACGGTGACGAGGCTGGTGAGTAGGACTCGCAGGGGATTCCACCACATCGGTGATTGACCCAGTCTTGCGGCGCGCAGATCCAAAAGCAAGAGTGCGGGAAAGCCGAAGGCGAAGAGCACTGTTGTCGCAGTGCTCGAGATCGGCATCACAAGAACGAGGACGAAAAAGCCGTAAAGCGCAGGGAGGGTGCTGAGCGCGTAGCCGGTGCTGTCTTCGACTTTTGCGGCAAAGCCCCAGAGGCAGCCGGACATGAAGGCAAGGATGGTCAGCCCATATAGGATCTGCACGGCTTGCCACGGGATCCCGAAAGGCGAGGCAAGGCCAAGCACCAGCGCGAGGATCGGTAGGGCAAAGGGCAGCACCCCGGCAAGGCCGAGGATCAGGGCGGCACGGGGGATTTGGGTCATGCGGGTTCGCGCAGCACGCGGGGAACTTTGAACTCGACGCTCTCGACGGCTGTTTCCACCAGTTCTTCGGTCACGTCATAGCGGTCGTGGAAAGCGTCGATCACCTCTTTGATCAGAACTTCGGGGGCGCTTGCCCCGGCGGTGATCCCGATCGAGGTGATGCCCTGAAGCGCGCGCCAGTCTATGTCAGCCGCGCGCTGAACCAGTTGCGAATACTTGCACCCAGCAGAGCTTCCGACCTCGACCAGACGCTTGGAATTCGACGAGTTTGGCGCGCCGATGACCAGCATGGCGTCTGCCTTGGGGGCCATCGCCTTGACCGCCTCCTGTCGGTTGGTGGTGGCATAACAGATGTCTTCTTTGTGCGGCCCAGCAATCGAGGGAAAGCGGGCCTGTAGGGCTGTGACGATCCCGGCTGTGTCGTCAACCGACAGGGTGGTCTGGGTGATATAGGCAAGGCGATCCGGGTCGCGCACCTTGAGGTCAGCCACATCCGCGACGGTTTCGACCAGCAGGACCTCTCCATCCGGTAGCTGCCCCATTGTGCCGACGGTTTCCGGGTGGCCCTTGTGCCCGATCATCACCATTTGCAGGCCGTTGCTGTTGTGACGTTCCGCCTCGATATGAACCTTGCTGACCAACGGGCAGGTGGCGTCCACATAGATCATCTCGCGCCGCGCGGCCTCTGCGGGCACCGCCTTGGGAACGCCATGGGCGCTGAAAATCACCGGACGATCACCCGGACAATCGTCAAGCTCTTCGACAAACACAGCGCCTTTTTCGCGCAGACCATCGACCACGAATTTATTATGCACGATCTCATGGCGCACAAAGATCGGTGCGCCCCATTTTTCCAAGGCCATCTCGACAATCTTGATGGCCCTGTCTACGCCAGCGCAAAATCCGCGTGGGGCGGCAAGATAAAGGGTCAGAGGCGGCTTTGGCACGGATTTATTCCTTCGCAACAACGAGTGGGCAGGGCAATCCGTGCCATAAGTAAATCGAAGTCGCGGGTTGGTCCAGTGTCCAGAGGTCAGCAGGGAGTGTTCAAGGGGCAATGGTGCTGCGTGTGAGCGGTCAGAAAAACCGATGGACCCGTGCAGGGTCGCGCATTGCAGCCCTGCGCAGGATGGGCCTGACTGTGGCGCCATACTTCTTTTCGATACGGCTGGTTGGGGGGGGATCTGTGCAAAAGACATCCGGTAGCAGCAGCTTTAGCTTGGCCTTGGTGGAAAGGGTCAGACCGTTTACGGCCATCGGCCCTGGATAAAAGCTCTCTGATGGGGTGTTTTCGGCAAAAATGATCTGATGAGCGTCGAACATCAGATGGACATAGTTGATAGTTTTCTTACCATGCGCGATGCGAATACCGGATTTGGGGACGTCCACCAGATGCTTTGCGCGCACCAAAGTCTCGGGGCCCAGCAACATGCTGTGTTGAGGCGAAACCAGCAGGTTTCGGGTGGCCCCCAGCAGACCCTGACGGATCAGGATCGGGCGCAGGTTGGGTCTGGCCTGCAATTGACGGTGGCTGAGGCGCTGCGTGCCGATCCAGCGGATCGGTTGGGCGCCGTTGTCCATGGTGGTGACCATATCGCCCACCTGCAACGTATCGATCAGAACCTCGCCGTTGGGCGTGCGGATCGCGGTCCCGGCGGTGAAACAGGTGGCATAGGTGCCGTTTACCCGATCCCCGCCCAAAGTACCGACATTTGACGTAAGGCTGTTCAGGGTCAGCGAGCGGATCCCTTGCGCCTCTAGCGCGGATTGATCAGTATTGAGAGTGGGTTCGGAGGCCAGGTACAGATTGCCAGCCGTGTCCTGAAACAAGACTGCAGAAATTGTTGCCGTCGTGCCGTCGATGTAGGTGAGCGTTGTGTCATAGACGGCGACACCGTCCATCGTCTGATCTGGCCCGCCATTGATGCGGAACGTCTCGTTATATAGATTGTTGTCGACATCATACCCGATCGACGTGGCCCCGCCTGTGTAGCTGGTACTGCCCGGCGACAGCGTCTGAACGCGGTTCAGCAGGGGGTCCCCGACGCCGCCATAGGTATTGCCTACCAGAGCAGAGGCATTTTCGGAGGTTCCGTTTCCCTCTGCGACGTCGATTGAGGTCGCAGGACTGAGGTAAAAAACCTGAAACGTCGTGGCCGTGCCGATGCCGTCCTCAAATGGCGAAACGATTGCCGTTGCAACAGGGTGCAAGGCATTACGGGTGGCGCGGACTTACGTCTGGTTTGGGGGCAATTCGGTCAGCGCTTTGTTCGACAACGTGATCGAAAAAGGTACCGTTAAGCTTAAGGCGTTGCTAAATTGGTCGGCTTTTTGCCTAAAACTGTTTGTTTATAGGGGTATTCAAAACCTCATTCGCCCCAGATAGAAAAAAGCCCCGCGCCGGTGACCGGGCGGGGCTTTTGTGCGGGTTTGTCAATTCTGACGTGTGCTTAGTCTTCTTCGGTGGCCATCTCTGGGGTCGGGGCCTCATACTCGCGCGGTTCGCGTGGTGGGCGGCCGATGACGTCTTTCAACTCGTCCAGTTCGATAAAGTTATCGCACTGGCGGCGTAGTTCATCCGCGATCATCGGGGGTTGGCTGCGTATCGTGGACACGACCGACACCCGAACGCCTTTGCGTTGCAGGCTTTCCACAAGTGGACGGAAATCGCCATCACCCGAGAACAGTACGATGTGGTCCACATGCGGCGCCAACTCCATAGCATCGACCGTCAGCTCGATATCCATATTGCCCTTGACCCTGCGGCGACCCTGACTGTCGACATATTCTTTGGCTGGTTTTGTGACCATGGAAAAGCCGTTATAGTGCAGCCAATCAACCAAAGGGCGAATCGGAGAGTAGTCGTCATTTTCAAGAAGCGCGGTGTAATAGAACGCACGCAACAATTTTCCCCGACGCATGAATTCCTGCCGCAGAAGCTTGTAGTCGATATCAAAGCCAAGCGACTTGGCTGCTGCATAGAGGTTCGATCCGTCAATGAACAGCGCGAGCCGTTCGTCTCTGTAAAACATTTACAATCCTTCCAATTAAGTGTTTCGCCAATGACTAAGCCAGGAGTGACCAGCTTAATGTGTTAGTTCGGACAAAACTACCATGCAAAATAGGGGGAAAAACCAGTGCTGCAAGCCACAGAATGTCACAATACGGATACAAATTCAGCTTCGGACTATCCGAAAGTAGTAGTTGCCGTAGGGGCAAATATGCCCAGTGACGTTGGTTCGCCCGAAAAAACCCTACGACGTGCTTTCGAGGTTCTCGCTGATTCGCGCCTTTCAATCATTAAAATTAGTCCTTTTTATACGACGCCGTGCTTTCCTGCGGGGGCTGGCCCGGACTACGTGAACGCCGCTGCTGTCCTGTCTGGCCTTACAGACCCTAAGGAAATCTTAACAGTATTGCATGACGTAGAGGCAACCTTTGGGCGAACGCGCGAAATCCGGTGGGGACAGCGGACTCTGGATCTGGATCTGATCGGAGTCGGCGATTTGGTCTTGCCCGATCTCGCCACCTACAGGGATTGGCAGGACCTGTCGCTGTCCGATCAGATCAAACGCACACCCGATCAACTTATCCTGCCGCATCCCAGAATACAGGATCGGGCATTTGTGCTGATTCCCCTCGCTGATATCGCCCCGGACTGGGTCCACCCGGTTAGTGGCCTGACAGTGCGGCAGATGCTGGATGCCTTGCCCGAAGCGGACAAATCAGAGGTCAAACTCCTTTAAACTGCCCAAATGCGTAGCTATTTGCCTTGTCAAGACTCATCTGGCGTCATAAGAAGGTGCTTCACCATCCCCAGATTTCAGGATTGGAGCTGACATGGCCCGCGTTACGGTCGAAGATTGCGTTGATAAAGTCCCAAACCGGTTTGAACTGGTCATGCTGGCCGCACACCGTGCCCGCGAAATTTCTGCCGGTTCCCCGATCACCGTGGATCGCGACAACGACAAGAACCCTGTCGTGTCGCTGCGCGAGATTGCGGACGAGACCCAGCAAGCCGAAGATCTGCGCGAGCGGATGATCGAAAGCCACCAGACCCAGATCGAAGTGGACGAACCCGAAGACGACGCCATGGCGCTGCTTATGGGCGCCGAGGCTGACAAGCCCGCAGAGGACGATATGTCCGAAGAGAAAGTTCTTCGTGCGCTGATGGAAGCGCAAGAACCCAAGTAACAGGCTTGGCTGGCGATGGCTCTGGACCGGTTGATCGGCGTTGACGACCTGATCGACAAGGTCCGAAGCTATAACCCCCATACCAACGCGCAAATGATCCGGGACGCCTATGACTATGGCGCCCGGATGCACGACGGGCAGTTTCGCCATTCGGGCGAGCCCTACTTTACCCATCCTGTCGAAGTGGCCGCAATCCTGACAGAGATGCGGCTGGATGATCTGACGATCATCACGGCGTTGTTGCATGACACGATCGAAGACACGCAAAGCAACTTTCTAGAGATCGAGCGTCTGTTTGGTCACGATGTTGCGGAATTGGTCGACGGTGTGACCAAGCTGACCAACCTGCAACTCAGCTCTTTGGAAAGCAAACAGGCCGAGAATTTCCGCAAGCTGTTTATGGCCATGTCCAAGGATCTGCGGGTCATTCTGGTCAAGCTGGCCGACCGTCTGCACAACATGCGCACGATCAAGGCGATGCGCCCGGACAAGCAGGCGCAAAAGGCGCGCGAGACGATGGATATCTTTGCCCCGCTTGCCGGGCGCATGGGCATGCAGTGGATGCGCGACGAGCTGGAGGATCTGGGGTTTCGCGTGCTGAACCCCGAGGGGCGCAAATCGATCATGCGCCGCTTTATCAACCTGCAACGCGAGACCGGTGACGTGATCGAAAAGATCACCGCTGATATCAAGGCCGAAATGGCCCGCGCCGGGATCAAGGCAGAGGTCAAGGGGCGCGCGAAAAAGCCCTATTCGATCTGGCGCAAGATGCAGGAAAAAGAGCTAAGCTTTTCGCGTCTGTCGGATATCTACGGTTTTCGCGTGCTGACAGAGAATGACGCCGACTGTTACCGCGCGCTGGGCGCAATTCATCAGCGTTGGCGTGCCGTGCCGGGGCGGTTCAAGGATTATATCAGCCAACCCAAAAGCAACGGCTATCGGTCGATCCACACGACGGTGTCCGGGCGTGATGCGAAACGGGTAGAAATGCAGATCCGCACTCACACGATGAACGATGTCGCAGAGGCCGGGGTGGCCGCGCATTGGTCTTACAAGGACGGCGTGCGGTCAGAAAACCCCTTTGCCGTGGATCCGGGTAAATGGGTCGCCAGTCTGACAGAGCGGTTCATGAACGCGGACAGCAATGACGAGTTTCTGGAACACGTCAAACTGGAAATGTACGCCGATCAGGTGTTCTGTTTTACGCCCAAGGGCGATGTGATCAAGCTGCCACGCGGGGCGACGCCGCTGGATTACGCCTATGCGATCCACACGCGGATTGGTGATAGCTGTGTCGGGGCAAAGATCGACCACATGCGTGTGCCGCTTTGGACGCGGATCAAGAACGGTCAGATGGTCGAGATCATCACGGCGCAGGGCCAGCGCCCACAGGTTACCTGGGTTGATATCGTCGTCACGGGCCGCGCGAAATCCGCGATTCGCCGGTCGCTGCGCGAAGAAGACCGCGAGCGCTACGTCAAGCTTGGCGCGGAACTGGCGCGTGTGGCGTTTGAACATGTGGGCAAGCGGGCCTCTGAAAAGGCGCTAAAGACCGCAGCGCGGCAGTTGGGACTGGCAGACAGTCAAGAGTTGCTGGCGCGTCTCGGGTCTGCCGAACTGAGCGCCAGCGACGTGGTTAAGATGCTGTATCCCCGGCTTAAGGTGTCGCCAGAGGACGAAATCGACGCTGCGCGCGCCGTGGTTGGTTTGGACCCGGATCAGCCATTTGAGCGCGCCGCCTGTTGTCAGCCCGTCCCCGGAGAGCGCATCGTTGGTATCACCTACCGTGGCAAAGGCATTCTGGTGCATGCGATTGACTGCATGGCACTCGAAGATTTGCAGGACCAAACGGATCGCTGGATCGATCTCTACTGGCGCGCGGGCGCGCATCCGGCCATACATACGGTGAGTCTGAATATCACGATCAGCAATGACGCGGGCGTGTTGGGGCGCATCTGCACCTTGATCGGAGAGCAAAAAGCCAACATTTCTGATTTAGTATTTGTGGACCGGAAACCGGACTTTTATCGCCTCATTGTTGACGTGGACTTACGGGATGCAGAACATCTTCATACGGTGATGCTGGCGGTCGAGGCGGAAAGCGATGTGGCCTCGATCAGTCGCCACAGAGATATCGAGCGCAGGCCTTAACGGGCGACGAAGGAAACAGATTGGTCTTCAAGAGACGGACTCCACGGACTTGGCTACAAGTCTTTGTTCAGGCGTTCTACCCAAAGGGTGGTTGGCGGCGCGCTGTGGAATATGTCGTACACCGTTTGCGCCGGCTGCCTGATCCTCCGCATAAGATCGCCCGAGGGGTTGCCGCTGGCGTCTTTGTCTCGTTCACCCCGTTCTTTGGCTTTCACTTTGTGTTCGCGGCTATCATCGCGCTGATGATGCAGGGCAATATTCTGGCGGCACTGCTGGCGACCTTCTTTGGCAATCCGATCACTTTTCCCTTGATTGCGGCAATCAATCTTGAACTGGGCAACTGGATGCTGGATATGCCGGACTCCGTGCCTCTTCAGCATGTGTTTTCCGAGTTTAGTCGCGCGTCTGTCGAGCTTTGGCATAATGCCACTGCCATGTTCACCGATGACACGGCCCATTGGGACAGTTTGCGACATTTCTTTTGGCGCGTGGCCTGGCCCTATACAGTCGGCGGTCTGATCCCCGGAACAATCGCTGGGGTGATCGCCTATATGCTGACCTTGCCTGCGGTCAGCGCCTACCAAAAACGGCGGGTCAAAAAGATGAAAGAACGGTTCGAAAAACGCAAATTGGCGCTGCAAAGGGCTGACGTGTCGATCAAAGCGGACTAAGTAGGGTTCAAGCACCTATTCCGGCGGAGGCAGCCATGACAACGACCCCGAACAAACTGCGCCTGGGCGTAAACATTGACCACGTGGCGACTGTGCGCAACGCGCGCGGGTCTGCCTATCCCGATCCCGTCCGCGCCGCTTTGGTGGCGGAACAGGCCGGGGCCGATGGCATCACTGCCCATTTGCGGGAGGATCGCCGTCATATCTCTGACAGCGACATCGAACGCTTGATGGACGCTTTGACCCTGCCTTTGAATTTCGAGATGGCCGCCACAGCCGAAATGCAGGCGATTGCCCTGCGCCACAAACCCCACGCGGTCTGCCTTGTGCCCGAAAAACGCGAAGAGCGGACGACCGAGGGCGGGCTGGAGGTGCGGCGCGAGGAAAACAAGCTGGCCCATTTCATCGCCCCTCTGCGCGAGGCGGGCTGTCGTGTGTCGATCTTTATCGCCGCGGATCGTGCTCAGATCGAGGCTGCCAACCGCATTGGGGCCGAGGTGGTCGAACTGCATACCGGGGCCTATTGCGATTTCTTTGCCGAGGGAAAGTTTGCGGAAAGCGAGGCAGAGCTTAAGCGCCTGCGCGAAATGTCGGCCTTTGCCCATTCTCTTGGGCTAGAGGTTCACGCGGGTCACGGGCTGACCTATGACACTGTCAAGCCGGTTGCTGCCTTTCCCGAGGTGATGGAATTGAACATCGGTCATTTCCTGATAGGCGAGGCGATCTTTTTGGGGTTCGAGCCTGCCATCCATCAAATGCGGGCGCTGATGGATCAAGCCCGCGCCGAAAGCGCCGTGGCCTAAACTCTATTGTGTGGGCGGGCAGCGGAACAGCGGCCCGTTCACCAAGGCCTCGTCCCAGATCAAAGTCAGGCGGTCTGTGTTCAGGACCATATCGAGGCGATAGGTGATCGCGCTGTCTTCGCCGCACCGGGCGCGCGTTGACACGAAATCGCCGCCCTGAACACGAAACCAGCGCAAAGCGCACCATGTTTCGCCATTGCGTATCCAATCGGCCGTGATCTCGAAGGGTGCGGCGCGCTTGGTGCCGCCTTGGATGATCGGATCGCCTGCGCATTGGTGGGGCGTGCCCCAAGTGCCAAGGAAGGGCGCGCGGTTTTCTGCGAATAGGGGCGTCGCGATCACCCATATCAGACAGATCCAGACCCGCATCGCCACCTCCCTTGAAAGATTTGCCAAACATAGTTTGCTGTGCAACCGTAGCTCAATACTTTGTTTTTGGAGACCTCAGATGCTCAAATTTATTTCCCGTTCCGGTGCTTTGATTCTTGGCCTTTTGGTCGGCGCCCCTGTGGTGGCGCAAACCGCAAATGATTGTGGGGGCTGGGTGTCATCGGCGCGCAATATCCCGGAACCCATAGATCAACACACCAGAACCTACGCCAATGGTGAGATCCGTGTGATTGTGCTGGACACCGTCGATCCGGCGCTTGGTGCGTTTCATTTGATGGTGATCGCGCCGCCCTATGATGAAATGGGCAACCGCAATTGCGCGGTGATCAGCGAGGCAGAATATACGGGTTTCGCAGGCATGTATTTTGGTCAGATCGGTGCGTCCTATGATCCGGCCTCGGGGCTGACGATCCGCCTGCCAATCGAACGGTTCGCGCCGAATACAGGCGGGACTGATCCGGCGATTTTGGCGATAACGATCAATCAGGCGGTCGGCAGCATCATTCCCATGAAAACAGGGCAGACCTTATGATCCTTGGTATCGGCACGGACCTTGCGAATATCGAGCGGATCCAGAGCACGCTGGACCGCTTTGGCGACCGCTTTCGCAATCGGGTGTTTACCGAGGCAGAGCAGGCCAAGGCAGAGCGGCGGCGTGATGTGGCAGGCACATATGCGAAACGCTGGGCCGCGAAAGAGGCCTGTTCCAAGGCGCTGGGCACCGGTCTGCGGATGGGCATCGCGTGGAAGGACATGGCAGTGACGAACCTGCGCACCGGCCAGCCGCAGATGACCCTGACCGGCTGGGCGGCAGAGCGTCTGGCCAGCATGACCCCCGCAGGTCACACCGCCGTCATCCACGTCACCCTGACCGACGACCACCCTTGGGCGCAGGCCTTTGTGGTGATAGAGGCGGTGCCGGTGTCGGCCTATAGCGTTTCGCGTTTAACTTGAGGCATGAAGCATCGCTTAACGCGTTGAAATCTCTGATTTCAGGCAGCGTTAAGCGATTCAGGTTTAACGCGAATTGCTTTAATACTTGTTGCCGGTCATCACGACTTTTGGCTCTTTGTCGGCCCAGTTCAAAGCACCCAAGGCCGTATCATTGCCGCGCAAATCGTTGAAAGCAACGCGGCCTGTTGTCTGCTTGCCCACCCAGATACCGAATTTGCCATCGCGGATGCCGTTGATCCGGTTTCCGGTTACCATAACGTCTGCGGCCTCCAGAATCTCGATGCCACCAACCAAACAATTGCGGATATCATTGTCCTGCACTCCGCCCTTGGCGCCGCTATCATACCGCAGGCCAAGTCCGCAATCCCCATAGATATCGTTGCCTTTCACCAGCGGGTCTGCACCCGCCCCGATCACCACCGCAATCCCCGCACCATCAAAGCGGTTCTCAAGGATCTGAGCAGAGCTGCCATCCAGCACCTCGATCGCAATATCGCTGCCGTCAATCTGGTTCCTGATGATTTCAACCGGGCCGCGTGACGCTATGCTGATCACGGTTGAAGATCCCTGATACTGGAATACGTTGTCGTCGATAATAAGTTTAGCAGTTTCGTTCGCAGAGATCAGGGCTTTGCCTTCCACATAGTTTCCGTCGTAGAATGTGTTTCCAAGTATCTGCGTCACTGACGTGGCAAAGCTTTCTACACAACTTTCCACACATCCCAAAAAATCAATATCTTTCAGCGTGACGTTTGCAGTGCCTTCGACATGGATCGCGGATTTGGTGAAATTGCCGATGGAGCCGCCTTCAATGTGAAGGCGACCGTCAACGACCCGCAGAACATGGCCCTCGTGGCCGTAAAACGCGATATTGCTAATTTCGCCTGTGCCCTTTTTCCATAAGATCGGCTCGCCGTCCATCAGCTCCCAGTTGACCTCGCCAGATTGACCAATCCCGATGATCGTCAGGGATTTATCAACCACAGCCGCACCGGTGTACCCGCCCGGTCGCACCTCTATGCGGGCGCCATCCGGGGCGGCGGCGATGGCCTCGGTGGTGCTGGTGAACTGACCGGACCCGTCTTCAGCGACGATCAACAGGCCCGGATCTGACGGCTTTGCTGTCGGGGTCACCGCAATCAATGCAGCGAGGGTTTGTTGCGCACTCTGAGCGGCAAGGCTATCGGGAAACTGCTGTATCAGTATTTCCAAGGCACCACGTTTCTTCGCGTCGTCAGACAAAAGCAAAGCGGCAAGCAGGGCGTCATTGGCCGGGTTGCCTACGGGTTTGACCGGCACAGGGGCGGCGGTGCTGGTAAATCCGATGTCCAGCGCCTCTTCGATCATCGCGATCTTGTGCCCGCCGTTGAAGCCGCCCTGTCGGCTGAGCCCGCCGGTGTTATGCAAGGCCACGACCGCCAATGTGCGCGCGTCCAGCAACAGCGAGCCCGAAGAGCCGCCCGTGGTTTCGCAACTGTGCCGCAACTGCGAAGCGTCCTCGGGGATCTCTGACTGGCGCGGGTGGATCTGGCAGGTGCCGGACGAAAACTGTTGCGGATCGCCTTTGGGGTGGTGGATCATCGTCAGCGCACGACGCGGCCGCGGATCGGTTTCCATCACCATGGGCACATGCCCGCCAAGCGCCTCATTCGCATCGCCAAGCACCTGTAGAACCATGGCGTCCAGCGGCTTGTTCAGTGTGATCTCGCGGTTGGCCACGGGGAAGGTTTTGACACTCGCGAC